>VOFG01000596.1_pt1 | contig 120522 bp, 160 predicted proteins | sample 5384171 | NCBI WGS metagenome assembly VOFG01 (sample SAMN12384726, study PRJNA508395) | human gut metagenome | isolation source: healthy gut F | host: Homo sapiens
GAATATGGTTAGCGTGCAGTCCACGTTGGAACACTTCGCCACTTTCGGGTAGAACAGGATGCGCCCGCTGCCGCATTTCGGGCAGGGGCAGGTTTCACCAGTAGCGACAGATAGCTGCACCGATAGCAGTTCTGCGGTGATTTGCGTTGCGTACACCTCGATGCCCTTCCGGAACGTGTCGGCATCCATGCTGCCCGCTTCTATCTTGGCAAGGGCGGTTTCCCACATGCCCGTCATTTCGACATCGGCAATCTTCTTGTCCTTGACAATCCCATAAACGGCAAGCCCCTTGTCGGTAGGCACAAGGTTCTTCTTCTCACGCACGATGTACTGGCGGGCGAACAGCGTTTCGATAATCGCCGCACGGGTGGCGGGCGTGCCTATCCCGGCATCTTTCAGGCTGGCTTTCAGTTCGGCATCTTCCAGTTCCCTGCCTGCGTTCTCCATTGCCGCCAACAGGCTGCTTTCCGTGTGCAGCGGTTTCGGCTTGGTCTGCTTTTCGAGCAGATCCACGCCGGAGAGTGGCAAACATTCTCCCTCTTGGAGTGGCGGCAGGCTGGCGGCTTCTTCATCCCCGCCCGTTTCCTGCTCGCCGAACACGGCACGCCACCCGGCTTCTTTCATCACAGACCCTTTCACCGTGAAGTCGGTATCTCCCCCTGACAGCAAGGCGGTGGTAACGTCTTTCACGCACTTGCCCGAAAAGGCTTCCAGCATACGCCCGGCTACCAGCTCGTAAACCGCCCGCTCGTCTTTGGAAAGTTCGCCGGGCAGGTTCTCGGTAATGATTAAGGCGTGGTGGTCGGTCACTTTGCCGTCATTCACGCTGCGGCGGTTCAGGGGTGTGCCGTCCAGCCCGGCGGCATACCCGGCAAAGCGGGAGTATTTCCCCAGCAGGGCGACACGTTCCGGCATTTCATCCTCTCAACGGATTTAACCACAAGTTGCCCGGCATCCTTTACCCGTTGCAGGGCGGCTATGGCTTCGGGCTGCTGTTCCCACTTGGCGGTCGATTGGGCGGCAAAATTTATTCCCCCGCTGGCAGTCGCCGCTTTGAGTTGCCAAAACTTGGCGGGTACGAAATTCTTGTTCTCCAAATAGCGGCTGCATATCATCACGAGCGTGGGTGTCTGCACCCTGCCCAGCGAGAACACCCCTGCCCGGCGGCAACGCTCAACGCTTGGGTGGCGTTTATCCCTATCAGCCAGTCCGCTTCGCTGCGGGACTTGGCAGAGAAATAGAGGTTATCGTAACGCTCTCCCGGCTGCAAGTTATCCAGCCCCTCACGGATTGCCTTGTCGGTAAGGCTGCTTATCCACAGGCGCACAAATGGTTTCCGGCAGTTCAGGTAATGGAAGATATAGCGGAAGATTAACTCACCCTCACGTCCGGCATCGGTGGCGACAATAATCCGGTCGCACTGGTCGAACACTTCCTTTATCACTTTCAACTGTTTCAGCACGCCGGGGTCTGCCTTGTAACCTTTCTCCGCTTTCACCTGACGGGGATTAATTGAAAATCGGGCGGCAGTATGGGCAGGCTCTCCCTGCGGAAGTTCGCCACGCCGTAGGCTTCCGGCATGGCAAGCTGGATTAAGTGGCCGAACGCCCATGTCACCATATACCCGTTACCGGAAAGATAACCGTCATTACGCCCGGTCGCCCCGATGATGCGGGCGATGTCCTTTGCCACGCTGGGCTTCTCTGCTATCAATGCAATCATAATTCTTTACTTTTTAATGGTGGATATTACATTTTCATTCCTCTGGACTTCTTGGGCTTGTCAGCTTTCAGGCTCTTGTCCTGCGCTTTCTCCTGCTTCTCTTTCTGCTTGGCGGTGGGCTTGTCCTGACCCTGTTTCAACGGCTCTTTGCCCTGCTTGGTGGCTTCGTTGGTCTTGCCCCCCGAATTGACCGCTACCTGCGTCCGGCTCTCGGCGGTGGGGGTAACGTCTTTCGGCTGCACCTTGTCGGGGGATTTGCCCTGTGCGCCGGGCTGTACATGACCGTTGAACTCAACGCCCTTGCCGTCCTTTAGCCCGGCGACCTGCCGCTCTGCGGGCTGCTGCCACTGCTGCAAGAACTGGACGGCGGCACGGGGCAGGAACTCCAAGCCACGCTCCACCGCACTGACCTGCAAATAGGCACTGCGCTGCGTGCCGTCCCTGAATTGCAGGTTTTCCATTTTCACCGCTTGCCCGGCTTCAAAGGCGGCTTTCTGTTCCGGGCTGACTTGCACGTTACAGATTGTATCGGGGCATTTCCACTTGTCAGCCCGCATATACTCCAGTTCGTGCGTGTACCTGTCCCGGCTGACGAACACGGGGATTTGCTCGCCGCTTTTCGGGTCTTTGATTTCAGCGATGCCGCCCAAGTTGCCAGTGCCTTGCAAGTTGCCCTGTTCCTGCTTGGTGAACCCGTGTTCATGGAACGGGCGTTGCAACAGTTTTTCGTCCTGCTGCACGCCGTGTAGCTTGGGTACTACCGTGCCGTCCTTTGCCTGATAGAAAGAGAGCTTGACATCGGTAGGTTTGAGGTAGAAGCCGCCCACCGTCCCCGAAACGGTGTAGGTGTTGCGGGACTTGTAGCCACGCATCACCCGGTCGAAGTCCTTCGTGTTTTTCAGGGTGTCGGCGGTGATGCCGACTTTTTTCAGGTTCTCCCAGTCGATTTTTGACGGGTCGAAGCGGTAGTCCTGCTTGAACTCGTGGAAGTCGGGCTTCGGAACTCGAAGCATTTCAGCCCGCTTGTCACCCTCCGGTGTAGGGTTGCGGTGGTTGTCCTCGATTGCCTTTGCGTCCCGCTCCGCTTCGGAAGCCTTGACGCTGAACAGTTCCAGCCCGGAAGTGTCCTGATACTTGCGGTAGAAGTTGGAAATGAAGTTGCTGAACACATCGCTGTTCTTGTCCACCTGCATGAACTCGCCGCCGTGTCCGGTAGTGTGTGGCACGGTCTGCAAATTGCCCTCCTTGTCGATACCCTTAACGGCACTCACCTTTCCCTGCTGTTTATCCAAGACCAGCAGCACGTCTTTTTCCTGCCCCTCTGCAGGCGGGGTCATTCTGTTTGCCATAAATAATTGGAATTTTAGTGGTTACGGGAATAGTCCCGTCCAAAGGTAGCGACTAAATATGCTATATTTGGACGGGCGGCAACGGCTGTCCAAATTTGTCCTGCGCTGTCGATTGTCCGGGTGTAAATCTCCAACTGACGGTTGGAGAATTGGAAAAGGGCATAAAAAAAGAGAGCGAAGTTAATCACTCTCTTGGAGTGAGCCATTTATGAGCCATTTAATCATAAACCTTATGCCTTATAATCAACAGCTTATTAAAATTTACATTATGCTTGCGAGCCATTTGTGAAGCGTTTGTGAAGCGTTTATGGAACGTTTGCTATTTTATCAATAGACTAATAATGAGCTACATATCAAAATTAATACTGAAATACAGCTTATTTTTGGAACGTTTGTGAAGCGTTTGGCAAGCCTTTGATTGAGTTTCCGTTATTCTCCTATTATCAGGTGACACGACAAAAAGAAAACATCTTTGGTAAAATCTTTGTTATGTTTTTGCAGGTGATTACATAATATACTATCTTTGCATATAGAAACAAAGGACATAAATATGGCTTCATTCAGAAAAGAGATACTTGGGCAGATTGAACGGATAGATACCGGGCGTATATTCACGTTCCGGGATTTGTCGTTTGAAATGGAAAAGACCGCCAATGTTGCGGTGCTGCTCTCCGAACAGAGCCGCAAAGGGGTACTGGTACGGATTGAAAAAGGGGCGTACTACCGTCCCAAGAAATCAGTGCTGGGGTTGGGAAAGCTGCCTGTCTATCAGGATGAACAGTTCCGCTACCTGACTGAAAAACTGAACGGCTATATCACGGGGGCTTACATCTATAACAAAATGGGGCTGACCGAACAGGTTGCCACTACCATAACGATAGCCACTCCCAACCCAGTACGCCGTTTCCGTTTCAGGAACTTGGATATAGAATGCGTGAAAGCCTACTGCACGGACTACCCGGATGAAAGCCTTGTCCCGTACTTGCGGCTGCTCGATGCGATAAAGGACATGAAGCGCATACCCGGAACAACCGGGCAGGACATCTACAACCGGCTCAAAAGCCAATATTTTAACGGGTACAGCCTGCCGGAACTGGAAAAAATCGTATCTTTGGCGAAAAGTTACCCGCCACGTGTCAGAAAGGTGGTGGCGGACATACTGGGCGACATCAGACAAACCGTATTGCAAACAGAAATGGCAAAGACCATTCTTCCCACGACACGGTTCAACTTGGATTATAAAACGGCATAGGACAGAAATATGAATTTACATTCGGACAAGGAAGCGTTCAAGGAAATCATTGCACTGGCGGCTGAACATTTCGGCTACGAGCAGTCGCACGTGGAAAAGGATTACTGGGTATCGAAGATACTGCGGGATATTTCCATGTCCGAATATGCGGATAAGACCTACTTCAAAGGCGGAACTTCACTTTCCAAAGCCTACGGGCTGATAGAACGCTTCTCGGAAGATTTGGACTTGTTCGTGTTCACGGGTGACAAAGGTGCGTCCAAGCAGGCGGAAAAGACATTGAACAAGAAACTTTCCAAATACATAGCCGAACTCAACAGTGGCATATACAAGGAAGATTTGTCGGAAACGGGCGGTAATTACCGCAAACTGTATTTCTCGTATGACAATGTATTTCAAGGCGTGGGACTGAAAGAGCATTTGGAAGTAGAGATAAAATCCTGTGACCTGCCGGACAAAAAACTGATGTTCTACCCGGCAGACAAGCGGGTTATCAAACCGATTGTGACCGCCTTTCTTGAAAGCATCGGGCAAGAGGAACTGATAAGCACCTACGGGCTGGGAAGTTTTGAAACGCAGTGTATCAACCCCCGAAAGACTATCTGCGACAAGGTTTCAAGGCTGGTAAAGCTGTCTTACAATGAGGATGCAGCCGCACTGTTGGCAAAGCATATCCGTGACGTTTACGACTTGTCGGCACTCTACCACAATCAGGAATATAACGATTACCTACATTCGGAAGATTTCTTGGATGCCATGTACATGGTGACGATAGAGGACGGACTAAACAAAAAACTCCCGTTCGCACTTGTCGCTGGCTGATGCACCGATATTCAAGGATGCCGAAGCGGTCATGGCGTTGCCCGAAGTAACTACGGCGTACACTACCGATTTGAAGAAGCTGACTTTCGACAAAAGCAAGATGCCGCCGATAGGCAAGGCTGTGGAAGCATTGAAGAACCTGCACGAAATACTGGTTAAATTTGAAAAATATAGAACTATACAAATATGAGAAGTAAAGTAACACTACGCAATAAGAGTATTGACAATGCAGGAATACCGTCCGATTATAAGTTAGCTATTGCTGAATATATTTGGAATAGTTTTGATGCGGCTACAAATGTGAATATTCAATTTGAAGCTAATGAAATTGGTTATATATCTCATTTTATTATTTCTGATAATGGAGAAGGGATAAACTTATCAACCATTGCTTCTACATTTGGCGCTTTTCTTGATTCGCAAAAGCAACAAACATTTCAACGGACATCAGAGGTTAGAGGGAAAATGGGGAAAGGTAGATTCTCATTTATAAACTTCTGTTCGAAAGCGGTTTGAGAACACGATATGAAAAAGAAGATGGGGCAATATTGCAATATGATATAACAATTAATGAGGGAGATAAAGACCATTACGAAACAGACAACAATCAGATAATAAAAAGTGGTAATACGGGAACAGATGTGTTCTTTTACAATTTAAAGAAATTATCATCATGGCATTTTACACAACCCTCTTTTTAGCGAATTTCTTGCCCAAGAATTTGGCTGGTTTTTGCATTTAAATAAAGAAAAAGGGTACTCAATAACTATTAATGGGACAGCTATTGACTATGAATATTTGATAACTGAAGACGAAACTATAACGGAGGTTATTTCAGGCTTTGAATTTGAAATTTCATATATCCGTTGGAGTAAAAAAATTGGTGATAAATTCTATTACTATTACTTGAATAGTAACAATTATGAACTTGGCAAGGAACTGACATCGTTTAATAATAATGCAATAAATTTCTTTCATAGTATTTATATTGTTTCTCCTTATTTTGATAACTTTTCCTTTGATGAAAAGCCACACCCAAGAATAGATGGAGTTAAGAATCAATCGGATAGCGTTTATAAAACTCTAAAAAAGAGACTTCTTTCCTTTTTTGAAAGAAAAAGGAAAAGAAATATGTAAAAGAAAGTGCGGCTAATAAATTAATCGCTGATTATGAAAGAAATGGCGTGCTTCCAGCATTTCGAGATAATAAGTATGACCAAGAAAGGAAGCTCGATTTATTAAATGTAATCAAAGAAATATACTGCATACAACCCAAAATATTTAAAGGCTTAAAGAAAGAACAACAACAAACTTGTGTTGGATTCTTAAATCTTTTATTGGATACAGACGAAAGAGAAAATATACTCTCTATTCTTAGCGGCATCGTTACTTTATCAACAGAAGAACGAGTTCAGCTATCTCAAACTTTAAGAACAACATCGTTAAGCCGAATATTACGAACTATAAAAATGATACGAAATAGATTTGAAGTTGTTGAACAACTAAAAATCTTGTTTTCGACCTAAAAAAAAGTTTTCTACGGAAAGAGAACATATTCAAATTGCGATAGAAGAAAATTATTGGTTATTTGGAGAACAATTTCATTTGGTATCAGCCGATGATACCTTTGAAAAAGCGTTGTCTAATTACTTATACATATTAGATGGTAATGAAGATAGCCAACAGATAGATTCAGCGGAACGGAATAGACGACCTGATATTTTTATGTGTAGAAAACATAAAGTTGCTGACAGTTCGGATTTTTCAAATATGTTGGAAGAAAATGTCATAGTTGAATCAAACGTCCGACAGTAACAATAGGCAAAAAAACAATTTCGCCAAATTGAAGATTACTTAGACTTAATAAAAGGAGAAGAACGATTTAATAGTCAAATGCGTTCGTGGAAATTCTTTGTCGTAAGCAACAAAGTTGATGATTTCATAAAAGACCAATATAAATCATTTCAAGATAAGAATAAACGTTTTTAGTTCATATAAAAGAACAATTTGAAATATACGCAATGACTTGGGATGATGTATTTCAGTTATTTGAGATAAAACATCGGTTCTTATTAGATAAGTTAGATTTTGATAAAAAGATAATCGAAGAAGAAATTAAATTAAGTGTGTGTAATCGTATAGCTGCTGATAATATTGTATTAGATGTTACGAAATCAGAAACTATATAATAAAATCAATCTTAAAAAACAAGCCTGTTCTTTCGTAAAGAACAGGCTTGCGGTTATTCTTCCTCTTTTATAAGGTGGCATAGCTCCGGGTCGTTTTTAATCCGGGTTATTTCGTCGGATGCGGTCATAGTTGGCTTGTATCTCCTCCTGCATCCGGTCGTTGCCGTCCTTGTCGGTGAAGTCAATTATCTGCGGCAACTTCACGTAACGGGCGGTTTCCCGCTTCACCTTTTCATTGTCCACCACGATTTCGCAGTGGAAAATCTTCTGCTCTATCCGTTCATCGAAGTTGTCCGCCACAGCACCCACGAACATACCTTGCGTGAGGTTGGATATTTTGCTGGCGGGTATCAGGCTGTCCATTTGGGTGCTTATCGAGGTGGACTTTTCCCGCTGGTTGATTGTCATGCTCTGCCGTTTCTGCAACACCTTTCCGAAACGCTCGGACAGGATTTTTGCCGTTTCACCGACTACCTGACCGCTGAACACGTTGCCCACCGTATTTTGGATTACACGGCTTTCCTTGTCCCCATAGTCACGGGTAAGCTGGCTGTAATCCTGAAAGCCCAACAGAACCGCAACCTTGTTGCTTCGGGCGGTGGCAATCAAATTATCAAGCCCACGAAAATATATAGTCGGTAATTCATCTATTATCACCGAACTTTTAAGCTGACCTTTCTTGTTTATCAGCTTCACTATTCGGTACTGTTATATAATCCCAGTGCCGCCGAGTAGATATTCTGGCGGTCAGGATTGTTACCGACAACCAAGATTTTAGGCTCTTTCGGGTTGTTGATGTCAAGCGAAAAATCATCGCCCGTCATTACCCAGTAAAGGGCGGGTGAAATCATCCTTGAAAGCGGGATTTTCGCACTGGCTATCTGCCCCTGCAACTGTTCAACTGCCGAACTTTCCCAAGCATCCACGAACGGGGAAAGATAGTTTTCCAGTTCGGGATAACTGCGCAAAATCGTGAACACATCGGCGTATTTCTTGTTCAACAACTCTATGGCGTGCGGGAACGTGCAATACTTACCGCCCTGATAGATACGGAGATACCAAATTATAGCCGCCAAAAGAATAATCGGGCTTTCCACGAAGAAGTCGCCCTGCTTGCTTATCCAACTTCGATTGAGGTTAAGCATTATCGTGTAGCTTGCTTCGTAGGCATCCGCAATGTCCGACATGAAACTGGCGTTTATCGGGTTGCATCGGTGGCTCTTGCGGTGGGTCGTCAAAATTGATAATGTAGAATTTAGGCTTTACCTTATACCCGTCCAAGTGGTTAAGCAAATGATTATAAGTGATTTCCGATAAATCGGGAAACTTATAATCATAGCAGTAAAGCGCAAAACCTTTCTCGATTTGCTGTTTTATGTAACTATTTACCACTGCATACGATTTGCCACTACCCGGCGTACCCAACACAAGGCTGGCACGGAACGGGTTCACAACATTTATCCAGCCGTTATTCCATTTCTTCTTATAGTAGAACCGGGTAGGCAGATTTACCGAATACTCGTTCTCGATAAGCCTTGTTTCCTGCTGGAAACTCTCGTTCTCTGTATTAAAGACATCATCCATTAGGTTGTTCTTCAACAGCCGGGACATCCATGTACCCGCCATGAGCATACAGATATAGCCCGCCGACAGCGTGGCGATATAAAACACGGCATCCGCCGTGTGTGGCAGCGGAAGTTCCAGCAACCACCAGTTCAGGAAAAACAACACGACACCCGCCGCAAGGCTGCAATGTATCTTCGTCCACGTTATCTTTTCCTCTTTCACGCCCTTAGTGCCGATGCACGACAGGGCGAGGAACACCACCGCAAAAAGTTTCGTCCAAAGGACGGACGAGAACAGCCCGGTGGTGCGCTGAAAGTTCCACAGTATCTTGTCTATCACTTCAAAGGTCACTCCCCACTCTTTCAGGGTGGAGTAACAGAACCAGTACACGTTTATTCCCACGAATAGAATACTGATTGCCCGCATAAAGTCCATGACCCGTGCAAGCCCTCTCAAATCATCTTCCTGTTGCATGATTATAATGTTTTTTAAGTTAGTCGATGCGCCTTGTGCGCTTCTTTTTCTTCTTTCTCTTTTGGCGGGCGGTATCTTGTGGATCGTCACCAGCAGATGCACCGCCGCCCAGCAATCCGCCGAACGCACCCGGCACGGAAGCCATGCCCGAAACGATGTCGGCTTCCGGCGTGAAGCCCGGCTGTTCCTGATGCGTGGGCTGGTCTTGCTGCGGTGCTGACACTTCGGGCTGGTGCATCTTTCCGGTTTCGCCCGAAAAACGTTCGTTGAACACGTTCGCCGAATACTCCTTGCCCAAGCGTGAACCGTTCAGCACCACCCGGCTGTCGTGGTCGATGAACGTAACGCCGTAGATGCGCCCGCTGTCATTCTGACGGAATACCACGTCAATACCCTGCTTCTTTAGCTGTTGTTCCAGTTCCTTGCGGCTGCGGGCGGTCTGCATGGCAGTGGCTACAATCTTCCGGGTGCGTTCTTTCAGTTTTCCGTTCTTGATTGCTTCGCCCGATTTCTCCATTCTGCGCTGCACCGCTTCATAACCCACCGACTTGCCGATGCGGGAAGCCTTTACCGGATTGCCTGTCTTTTCGCCCTTGTCGTTCATGGCGGAATAGACAATGCCCTGATAGGGCTTGCCGTTTATTTCGCCCTTGACTTCCTCGGCGCACACGTTGTAAGCGGCAAGCAAAGCCTTGTACTCCCCGAACGACTGAAAACAATAGCCATAACAAGCCGCTTTCACGGTATTGCCTATTTGGTGTTTCACGTCCCCGGCGGCATAGTCCACCTTTTAAGTTCCGGGCGTTCGGCACGCTCCTTTCCGCTCTGCCGGGTGAAGCCCGTATTCTTTCTCCAGTTCACGGGTGATTTGCTTGCTGCGCCGATGCTCGAACTTGTCATTAAGCGGCTTGCCGTTCTCGTCCACCCGCAAGCCCACGATGTGGATGTGGTGGCGGTCGATGTCGGTATGCTTGTACACCAAATAGGGCTGGTCGCCATAGCCCAACTTCCGCATATACTCTTTGGCAATGTCGGAAAGCTGCTGGTCGGTCAGCACGTCTTCCGGGTGCGGGTTTATGGAAATATGAAGTATCGGCTTCTTGGTGGATAGCTGGACGGGCATCTGCATTTCAAAGCTGCGCATACACTCGCCGATAGAGAAATTCCCGTCCTCGCTCAACAGCATCCGGTTGGAAAAAAGCACCTTTGCTTCCCCGCTGTCCACCTTGTTTTGGTTGTACGCCAGTGCGCCGAACATATTGCCGCCCGTGCTTATTTTGGCAACCATAGTTCCTTGCACTCGTTTGTCAGGTCGATAACCTGACGGTTCAACATCGCCAGTTCGGTGGTCGCTTTCTCCAGTTTATAGAGAAAAGCCAGTGCCTTTTTCTCCGAAAAGTTGCTGTGCAACGCCTTTACGACTTGGTTGTAATTGACTGCTACCGCTCTGAATTGGGCGTAAAATTCGGTCAGCCGGGCGCAATATTCTACTGCCGATTTGTCCACTTTCACCACCCGGAACGGCTCGCCGAACAGCCGGGCGGCGATGAAACGGGACTTGCTCGTGACGCCCGACTGCTCCCATTGCGAGAGGAAGCGGGCGTTCTCCCGGTTGTTCAGGTAAAGAACATGGCGATGCTTCGCCGGGTCTGCGAGGGCGGGGCGACCGCCCTTGTTAGGTTTTCTTGTTTCCATGCTTCTTTGGATTAAAAAATTACGACTTCGGAGTGATTTTTACCCCGCAAGGGGCAAGGCGTTTTCAGGCACGGAAAACGGTTTTGTAGCATACAAAACACACCTTGCTATTTTCTGACGAAAATCGAAATCCGTCACGGACGGATTGGGGTTAGCGTGGAACGGTAAGCCCAGCATTCACCAGCCCGGTTTTACACCTGCGCCTCCTGCGGTTCGTTACTCCGCTGCAAAGTAACGGTGATTTATAATGCTGTAAAATAGGTGGTTGGTGGACAAAACGGGACAGCGCAGGACAAATCGGGACACATCTGAAAACGAACGTTTTTTCTCCTTTTATTTGCAAAAGATTTCAAGATTGAAAGCAAGATTGAAAGAAATATTCCAATCAGGAAAGAATGATTGAAAGCATGATTTCAATAAAACGTGATTGCAGGATTTCAATATTTCAAGAAAGAATGAAAGCAGGAAAACAAGATTGAAATAAAACAATCTTTCAATCTTTCAAGATTGCAATATGGAATGAATGATTGGAAGCAATAAATAAATCTATCAACCAATAATGAACGGAAGCAATATGGAAAACGAGAAAACGCCCCTTTATGTCGCCTTTTCCACCCAAAAGGGCGGGGTCGGCAAAACCACCTTTACCGTGTTGGCGGCAAGTTACCTCTATTACCTCAAAGGTTACGATGTGGCGGTGGTCGATTGCGACTACCCGCAACACTCCATTGCCGGAATGCGCAAGCGGGATGCCGAGCAGGTCGGGGCGGATGAAGATTACAAGCGCATGGCGTATGAACAGTTCACCCGGCTGGGAAAGAAAGCCTACCCGGTATTGTGCAGTTCACCTGAAAAGGCGATTGCAACGGCTGACGGATATATAGCCGCCGGACACGTGCCGGATATTGTGTTTTTCGACCTGCCCGGCACGGTGAACAGCGAGGGCGTGATAAACTCCCTTGCAGGCATGGACTACATTTTCACACCCATTTCCGCCGACAAGGTGGTGCTGGAAAGCAGCCTGTCGTTCGCAATGGCTATCCAAAAGCTATTGGTAAGGAATGAAGCCTGCCGACTTGCCGGGCTGTACCTCTTTTGGAACATGGTGGACGGTAGGGAGAAAACAGACCTTTACACCGCCTACGACAAGACCATTAAGGAACTGGAACTGCCGCTGATGAAAACCTTTATCCCCGATACCAAACGCTACAAAAAAGGAACTGGTGGCGGATAAAAGGCAGTGTTCCGCTCCACACTCTTTCCCGCCAGCCGCCCGCTGGTGAGGGGAAGTAACTTGGAAGAACTGATAACCGAAATAGTGTACTACATCAAATTAAAATGATATGGCAAAGCAAAGCGGCGGGATGCCGAAGATAGACGAGGATTTCATGAAAGAGCTTATCTCGCAGGGTGTTCCCAGTAAACAAGATAATAATAAGACGAATGATGTACCGCAAGAAACACAAACAGAAACGGTGCAAGTGGAGAAACCGACACCCCGCAGGCGCAAGGGCGGTTCGGGCGACTACCAGGAAACTTACTTTCAGAAAGTGGAACTGGCAGACCGACAGCCCTTGTACGTGAGCCGTACCACGCACGAGAAGCTGATGCGTATCGTGACGGTGATAGGCGGGCGCAAGGTGACGGTAAGCAGCTACGTGGAAAACATTCTGCTGCGGCACTTCGAGCAGTACCAAGACGAGATAAACACCCTGTACGAAAGCAACTTCCAAAAGCCTGTCTGACTATGGTAATCTATTGCATACTTACCGGGCTTTTGGTGTACTATATCGCCCTGTGGCTGTGGTATCGCTACACGGACAGCCGGACATCACCGGGCAGAACGGATGATGCGCCACTCCCACGAAACGAGGTTTCGGGCTACACGCTGATAGGTGAAAGCCGATACAAGGGCGGACTAATCGGGACAGCGCAGGACAAATCGGGACACCTCCCGCAAGCGGCTGAAAATGATACTATTTTTGCGCCGCAGGCTGACGGACAGCCGGAAGAAACGCCCGGTTACGAGAATGACGAACCCGACTACGAGGACGAGGAAATAGCCGGGTACATGGACGGTGACGATGATACCGGGCGGGCTACGGGCGTGAGCTTCGATGAACTGGGCGAAGCGGTACGCACGGCGAACGCCGACAACCCCACCGAAGCGGAGAAACGGCAAGCCGCCGGGACACTGGCAAGCATTGAGGGGACGAACCTCTACGATGCGGTGGTGGAGAACATCAACGGCGGGCTGGCAAAGGTGGCGGAACTGCTGGGACGCAACGAAGCGGAACTGGCTGTGGCTGCTGTCCCTGCCGGAACTGTCGATACAAGCGAGGAACACGAAGCGTTCGACATGAACGATTTCCTATAATATAATAATTATAAGCCTGACAGCATGAAACAACGGGATTACGGTTGATTGGCAACCTGAAAACAAACAGACAGACGGGACTATCCCCGACCACTAAAATATCAAATTATTCACCAGCCGGGAAAGGCGGACTATCCACCCACCGCCCGGCATTAAAAACAAATCACAATGAGAAAGAAAATCTTCTTGTCGGCGGCTATACTTGCCGCCGTGGTAAGTGCCTACGCACAAGGAAACGGGCAGGCGGGCATCACCGAAGCCACGAACCTAATCACCGGGTATTTTGACCCCGGAACAAAACTGGTGTACGCAATCGGGGCGGTCTGCGGCTTGATTGGCGGGGTAAAAAAGTATATAACAAGTTTTCAAGCGGCGACCCCGATACCTCAAAGACTGCCGCCAGTTGGTTCGGGGCGTGCATCTTCCTGATTGCGCCGCCACTATCCTGCGTTCGTTCTTCCTCTAAAAAGGCGGCAATGTCTGAATATCCGGTAAACAGGGGTATCGGGAAGCCGGTGGAGTTCAAGGGGCTGAAAAGCCAGTACCTCTTTATCTTTTGCGGCGGCTTGCTCGCCGTCTTCGTGGTGTTCATCGTCCTGTTCATGGCAGGCGTGAACCAGTGGCTATGTATCGGTTTCATCGTGTCGGCTTCGCTGCTGCTCGTGTGGCAGACGTTCCGGCTCAATGCCGGTACGGCACGCACGGGCTGATGAAAGCTGCCGCACGCAAACGGCATCCACGCTTCATTATCAGCCGAAAGGCGATACCCCGATTATTCACCTACAAAAAAAGAAAGGAAGAAAGACTATGAGGAATATGTTAAAGGCTACCACGCTGGAAAGGAAATTTCCCTTTTGGCGGTGGAGAACGGCTGCATCATATCAAAGGATGCCGACATAACGGTGGCTTTCAGGGTGGAACTGCCCGAACTGTTCACCGTCACCAGTGCCGAGTACGAAGCCATACATTCGGCATGGTACAAGGCGGTCAAGGTGCTGCCCGACTACTCCATAGTACACAAGCAGGACTTCTTCATCAAGGAGAACTACCAGCCCGACACCGAAAGGGACGAGCTTAGTTTTTTAAGCCGCTCCTTTGAACGGCACTTCAATGAACGCCCGTTCCTGAACCATTACTGCTACCTGTTCCTGACAAAGACGACAAGGGAGAGAAGCCGCCGACAGAGCGACTTCTCCACCCTCTGCCGGGGCAGGATTGTACCGCAGGAGATAGCCGACAAGGAAGCGGCGGCAAAGTTTATCGAAGCGGTCGGGCAGTTTGAAAGGATTATGAACGACAGCGGTTTTGTCACCCTTACCCGGCTGGCGGCATCGGAAATCACCGGGCAGGACGGAAAGGCGGGCATCATCGAGAAATACTTCTCGCTCTCGCAAACCGACACTACTTGCCTGAAAGACATCGGGCTGTACCCGGAAGAAATGCGGGTCGGGGACGATATACTGTGCCTGCACACGCTTTCGGACGTGGAAGATTTGCCCGGAAAGGTCGGGACGGACTGCCGATTTGAGAAGCTGTCCACAGACAGAAGCGATTGCAGGTTAAGTTTTGCCGCCCCGGTGGGCGTGCTGTTGTCGTGTAACCACGTCTATAACCAGTTCATCTTCATAGACGACCACGCCGAAAACCTGAAGAACTTCGAGCAGACCGCCCGGAACATGCAATCGCTCTCCCGTTACTCCCGTGCCAACCAAGTGAACAAGGAGTGGATAGACGAGTACCTGAACGAAGCGCACAGCAAGGGGCTTATCTCGGTACGCTGCCACTGTAACGTCATGGCATGGAGTGACGATAGGGACGAACTCAAACGCATACGCAACGATGTGGGAAGCCAACTTGCGCTAATGGAGTGCAAGCCACGCCACAACACGGTCGATACGCCCACGCTCTTTTGGGCGGGCATACCCGGCAACGAAGCCGACTTCCCCGCAGAGGAAAGTTTCTACACGTTCTTGGGGCAGGCTCTCTGCCTGTTCGTGGAAGAAACGAACTACAAGAGTTCGCTTTCGCCGTTCGGCATCAAAATGGTGGACAGGGTAAGCGGTCGCCCGCTGCACATCGACATATCGGATTTGCCCATGAAGAAAGGCATCACGACCAACAGAAACAAGTTCATACTTGGGCCGAGCGGGTCGGGTAAGTCCTTCTTCACCAACCACATGGTGCGCCAGTGTTACGAGCAGGGTGCGCACGTGCTGCTGGTCGATACGGGTAACAGTTACTTGGGGCTGTCCCAGCTTATCCACAACCGCACGCACGGCGAGGACGGGATTTATTTCACCTACACCAACGAGAACCCGATAGCGTTCAACCCGTTCTATGTCGAGGACGGGGTATTTGACATCGAGAAGAAAGAGAGCATCAAGACCCTGATACTCACCCTGTGGAAGCGGGATGATGAAGCCCCCAAACGGTCGGAAGAAGTGGCGTTGTCAAACGCCGTGAGTGCCTATATCGAACTGATAGGCAAAGACCGTTCGGTAACGCCCTGCTTCAACACGTTCTACGAGTTTGTCCGGGATGATTACCGCCGACAGCTTGAACAGAAGAACGTCAGGGAAAAGGATTTTGACATTGACAATTTCCTGAACGTGCTTGAACCGTACTATCGTGGCGGTGAGTACGACTACCTGCTGAACTCCGACAAGGAGCTGGATTTGCTGCATAAACGCTTCATTGTCTTTGAATTGGACAATATCAAAGACCACAAGATTTTATTCCCGGTAACGACTATCATCATCATGGAAGCCTTTATAAACAAAATGCGCAAGTTAAAGGGGATAAGGAAGTTAATACTAATTGAAGAAGCGTGGAAAGCGATTGCATCGGCGAACATGGCGGACTACATAAAATATTTGTACAAGACTGTCCGAAAGTATTTCGGGGAAGCGATTGTAGTCACGCAAGAGGTAGAGGATATTATTTCTTCCCCTATCGTGAAAGAGAGTATCATCAACAACTCGGACTGCAAAATATTGTTAGACCAGCGAAAATACCTGAACAAGTTCGACAGCATACAGAACCTCTTGGGACTGACCGACAAGGAGCGTTCGCAGATATTGTCTATCAACATGGCGAACCACCCCGGACGGAAGTACAAGGAAGTTTTCTTCTCGCTGGGCGGCACACAATCGGCGGTGTACGCCACAGAAGTTTCGTTGGAAGAATATTACACGTACACGACCGAGGAAAGCGAAGAAAATGGAACTGTTCGCTCTCGCCGACAAGCTGGACGGCAACCTTGAACTGGCTATCAAGCGGCTTGCAGAAAGCAAAAGAAATCCCCAATCATCAACAACTTAAAAATTAGGAACATGAAATGGATTGACAATCTGATATACACGCTATTGTCCGCCTGCCTGCTGGCGGGCTGCGAGGACAGCGGAAGCAAGGAGCTGGAAAGGATGCAGGGCTATTGGGTACACGTCAGGGGACACCCGGCTTTCACACTCTCGGAAACGGGCGGCAGATACACCGTCACCCGGAAAGCGAATGTCAGGGGCAGAATACTGGAAACGGCTTACCCGGTAACAGAACGGAACGGCTGCCTGTTCATCGAAACGGGCTTCCGCATACAGTTCACCTATGACAAAAAGACCGACCGGATAACGCTCATGCCCGGCGGCGAATACAAACGAGTTACAAACCCTGAAAACAAAAGATAATGAAAAGAACAATTCTCCTTATGGCGGTGTGCCTTTGCTTCATCGGCAAGGCATCCGCACAGTGGGTGGTGTCAGACCCCGGCAACTTGGCACAGGGTATCATCAACACCACCAAGCAGATAGTGCAGACTTCCACCACTGCCAAGAACACGCTGGACGGCTTCATGGAAGCGCAGAAGATTTTCCAGCAGGGTAAAAAATATTACGATGCGCTCAAAGCGGTACACGATGTTGTCAAGGGCGGCATCAAGGTGAAGAAGTCCATTGAACTGGTGGCGGAAATATCCGAAATCTACGTGCGAAACTATCAGAACATGCTGGCAGACCCGAACTACACGCCGGATGAACTCACCGCCATTTCAGCCGGGTACGCCAAGCTGCTCTCCGAAAGTGCGGACGTGTTGCAGGACTTGAAAAATGTAGTGAACGTGACGGGCATGTCGCTGACGGATGCCGAAAGGCTGGCGGTAATCAACAACGCCTATAAAAGCCTGCTCAACTACCGCAACCTCGTGAACTACTACACCCGAAAGAACATATCCGTGTCCTACCTGCGGGCGAAGAAGAAGAACGACACCGACCGGGTGCTGGCTCTCTACGGCTCGGCGGATGAACGCTACTGGTAACGTATAAATATGGTATGCCTATGTTATTAGCAGCGGTGGATTTTGACAACCTGCACCAAGTGTTGCGGGTGCTGTACGATGAAATGATGCCCTTGTGCGGCAACATGACGGGGGTAGCCAAAGGGGGATAGCCGGGCTGGGAGCTTTGTTCTATGTAGCCGCCAAAGTGTGGCAGTCGCTCGCACGTGCCGAACCCATAGACGTGTACCCGCTACTCCGTCCCTTTGCGTTGGGGCTGTGTATCATGTTTTTTCCAACTTTCGTGTTGGGGACTATCAACACGGTATTGTCGCCAGTGGTAAAAGGGTGCAACCAGCTTATGGAAACGCAGACTTTCGACATGAACGAGTACCGGGCGCAGAAAGACCGACTGGAATATGAAGCCCTGATGCGAAGCCCCGAAACGGCTTACCTTGCATCGGACGAGGAATTTGACAGGCAACTGGAAGAACTGGGTTGGTCGCCCTCCGACATGGTGACTATGACGGGTATGTACATGGACAGGGCGGCTTATAACATCAAGAAGTCCGTCCGGGACTGGTTCAGGGAGTTATTGGAAATGCTCTTTCAGGCGGCGGGGCTGATTATAGACACGCTGCGCACGTTCTTCCTAATCGTGTTAAGCATACTGGGTCCGCTAGCGTTCGCCATTTCCGTCTATGACGGTTTCCAAAGCACGCTGACCCAGTGGATTTCACGCTATATCTCCATTTACCTGTGGCTACCCGTGTCGGACTTGTTCAGCAGTGTGCTGGCTCGCATACAAACGCTGATGCTCCAAAAAGGATATTCAGCAGCTTTCAGACCCGAATTTCATCCCTGACGGGAGCAGCACCGTGTATGTAATCTTTATGATTATTGGCATCGTGGGTTACTTCACCATTCCAACGGTGGCAAGCTGGATTGTGTCGGCTGGCGGTATGTCCGCCTATAACCGCAACGTGGCAAAGCTGGGTCAATCGCCGGGGCTGCGGTCGGTGCGGCAAGCGGGGAAAGTAACCGGGAAACTACTCAAATAACCAACATCAAAATTTAGTATATGGAATTTAAGTCATTGACCAATATCGAAACGAGTTTCCGGCAAATCCGGCTCTTTGCGCTGGTATTCATCTGCCTGTGCGCACTGGTGACGGGCTTTGCCGTGTGGAACTCGTACAGCTTCGCCGAGAAGCAGCGGCAGAAGATATATGTCCTCGACAACGGCAAGAGCCTGATGCTCGCACTCTCGCAGGACATGGCACAGAACAGACCAGTGGAAGCCAAATCACACGTGCGGCGTTTTCACGAACTGTTTTTCACCTTATCGCCCGACAAGGGGGCTATCGAAAGTAATATCAAACGCTCACTGTTCCTTGCCGACAAGACCGCTTTCAACTATTACAAGGACTTGGCGGAAAAGGGTTACTACAACCGGGTGATTTCGGGGAACGTCACGCAGACGGTGGAGATTGACAGCGTGAAGTGCGACTTCGACCAGTACCCCTACAAGGTGAACACCTACGCCCGCCAGTTGATTGTCCGGGAAAGCAGCCTGACGGTGCGCAGCCTTGTGACCTCGTGCCGCCTGCTCAACGCCACACGGAGCGACAACAACCCGCACGGCTTCATCATCGAAGCGTTCACCATTACCGAAAACAAGGATTTACAAACCGTCAAAAGATAGCCGTATGGAAAGGAAACAGAGTTATATCGGAAAAGTACAAGACTGGGCGGACGACTGCCTGCGCCGGATGTGCGGACGGATTACGCCGGGCAAAAGGCTGGCGGTTATCCTCGTGATGTTCTTCTTTTTCGGCGGCTTGTCTATCTACATCACCGTTTCATCAATCTACAATATCGGGAAACGGGACGGCAGGCGGCTGCAAATAGAACACATCAAACAACTGCCATTGCAAGGCAATGACAAATCAACAGTATCAACCCCTTAAACAGACTGAATATGGACGAAGTACAGAAGAATGAGAACGGCATATCGACCGCACCGCACCAACGGACGGGAAGCCCCGACAAAAGAAAATAAGCCTAAAAAGGAACTGACACCCCAACAGGTACAGCAGCGCAGGAAAATGATAGTCTTCCCGCTGATGTTCCTTGCCTTTGCCGGGTGCATGTACCTGATATTCGCCCCCTCCGGCAAAGAGAATGTGAATGTGGAAAGCGTGGGCGGCTTCAACGCCGACATACCCCTGCCCGCAGAGGACGGGATTATAGCCGACAAGCAAAAGGCATACGAACAAGCAATGCTGAACCGCAAACAGCAGGACAAGATACAATCCTTGCAGGACTTCGGTTTCACGGGGGACGATGAAACGGAAGAACCGCAAGCGGAAATCGACCTGATGCCGGAAGATGATGCGAAGCCCCAAAGGGGCGGCGGTGCTTCTTCACGGGCGGCTTACCGGGACATCAACCGCCAGTTAAGCACGTTCTACGAAACCCCGGCGGTGGACGAGGAAAAAGAGGACTTGAAGCGGCAGGTGGCGGAACTGACCGACCGACTGCAACAACAGCAGAACGCCACACCCACCACTGACGACCAAATGGCACTCTTGGAAAAGTCCTACGAACTGGCGGCAAGGTATATAAATGACGGCGGGCAGAACGGGCAGGTGGCACAAGTGCCTGTTGCCGGGACTGTCACCCAAAAGCCGCAAGCCCAACCCGTGCAAGCAATCCGGGAAACGACCGTATCGGGATTGCAGCAGCCCATGAACGATGCCGACTTCATCCGTGCTTACAGCCAGCCACGAAACTACGGCTTCAACACGGCGGTAGGCACGGGCTACGCTATGGGAAAGAACACGGTAGCCGCCTGCATCCACCAAGACCAAACGCTGACGGACGGGCAGGCGGTGAAACTCCGGCTGCTCGAACCTATGCAGGCCGGGAACATAGTCGTGCCGAAAAATACCCTTGTAGCGGGTACGACAAAGGTGCAGGGCGAACGGCTCGACATACTGGTGTCTTCGATTGAGTACGCTGGCAACATCATCCCGGTGGAGCTTGCCGTGTTCGACACGGACGGGCAAAAGGGGCTGTCCGTCCCGTCCTCAATGGAACAGGAAGCGTTCAACGAAGCAATGGCGAACATCGGTAGCGGGCTGGGTACAAGCATATCCTTTGCCCAAAGTGCCGGGCAGCAGGTGGCTATGGACGTGACAAGGGGCTTGCTGCAAGGAACGTCCGGCTACCTCGCCAAGAAGTTCCGAACCGTGAAAGTGAAGCTGAAAGCCGGGTACAAGGTGATGCTTTACGCCAAACAACAATAATTATTAACCACTAAAATTTCAATCAACAATGAAACAGATTTTTGTAATGTTCGCCCTCTTGCTGGGCGTGTGTGCGGCAAACGCACAGGAAACCGACACCGTGAAGTATGCGGCTGGCAACGACTTGTACCGGGGCATTACCCGGAAACTCCCGTACCGCCAAATGGTAACGCCCTACGGCGTGGAAGTGACCTTTGCCAAGACGGTGCATATCATCTTCCCCGCCGCCGTCCGCTATGTCGATTTGGGAAGCAACCACATCATAGCGGGCAAGGCGGACGGTGCGGAGAACGTAATCCGGGTGAAAGCCACGACAGAGGGCTTTCCGGGCGAAACGAACTTCTCCGTCATTTGCGAGGACGGCAGTTTCTTTTCGTTCAACGCCAAATACGCCCGTGAACCGGAAATGCTCAATATCGAAATGAAAGACTTCTTGGAAAATGAAGATACGTCTGACTTTTCGCATACCCGCATGAACATCTACTTCCGGGAACTGGGCAACGAAAGCCCGCTATTGGTGAAACTGATAATGCAGAGCATCTACAAGAACAACGACCGCAAAGTGCGCCACTTGGGTAGCAAGCGTTTCGGCATACAGTTCTTAATCAAGGGGATTTACACCTATAACGGGATGCTCTATGTACACACGCAGACGAAGAACAGTTCCAACGTGCCTTTCGATACCGACTTCATCAAGTTTAAGATAGTCGATAAGAAAGTACCCAAACGCACGGCTATTCAGGAAACGGTGCTGGATGCGGTACGCAGTTACAACGAGGTAGTAGAGATTGCCGGGAAAAGTACCGTCCGCACTGTGTACGCCCTGCCGAAGTTCACCATACCGGACGATAAGCTACTGTTGGTGGAACTCTACGAGAAAAACGGCGGGCGGCATCAGGTTATCCGGGTAGAGAACGCCGACATCGTGAACGCAGAAGTGATTAACGAACTCAAAATCAAATAGGGAATGAAGAAACACATCTTTATAATGATGCTCTTTGCGCTGTGCCTGACCTCGTTTCAGGTACACGCACAAAGATACCTGCCGGGTATGAAAGGCTTGCAGGTCACGGCGGGCATGACGGACGGGGTGCATTGGAATGACAACACGGATTTCGCCTACCACATCGGGGCGGCATACAGCGTTTACACCAAGAACGCAAACCGCTGGGTGATTGGTGGGGAATACCTGCACAAGAAGTATGACTACAAGGATATGCAGATACCAGTCGAACAGTTCACCGCAGAGGGCGGCTATTACCTGAAATTCCTTTCGGACAGGCGAAAGACTTTTTTCCTCTCGCTGGGATTGTCGGCACTCGCCGGGTATGAGGTGAGCAACAAAAGCGAAAAACTGCTGCCGGACGGTTCTACCTTGCTGGATAAGGACTGCTTCATTTACGGCGGTGCGCTCACGCTGGAACTGGAAGCCTACCTGACCGACCGGGTGGCTCTGCTGCTGAACGCAAGGGAACGGGCGTTGTTCGGCTCGGACATAGGCAAGTTCCACACGCAGGTATCTTTGGGAGTAAAATTCATTATCAACTGACCCCTATATAATAATGTATATGAAGAATGTAATGTATAAAATCATCATGGGCTGCTACATCGTGGCCGCCCTTGTGCTTGTCACCGCCTGTAATGACAGTTTGGATATTCAGCAGGCGTACCCGTTCAGCATCGAAACGCTGCCAGTACCCAAAAGGCTGAAAGTCGGGGAAACCGCTGAAATACGCTGCCAGTTGGTGCGTGAGGGTTACTATCAGCCGACTACCTATCGGATAAGGTACTTCCAGCCGGACGGCAAAGGGAAGCTGGAAATGGACAACGGCACGGTGTTCCTGCCCAATGACCTTTACCCGCTGGAGAAAGAAACATTCCGGCTCTACTACACCTCGGCATCGACAGACCAGCAGACGATTGACATTTATATTATCGACAGCTTCGGACAGATGCAGCAACTTACACTATCATTTAATAATGACAACAGCGAAGAAGAAACGGAAACAATAACCCCCTAACAATAAAATGACATGGTAAAAATAGAATTGGATATAAAAGGTATCTCGTGGTATATAGAAACCACGTTGGAAACAGATACGGTTCCGGCAGTAGGTGACATCATTATCGTGGATAAGGACTGCATTTCCGCACGTGACAGGGCTGAATTGTGGAAAATACCGTCCAATCAGGTTTTCAAATGGGTGGACGAAGAAGAAGATATGCCCGTTATGGAATGGTTTGACAACGACACGGAAATGCTTGTCAATAAGCGGACTTGGAAATACGACATCGAGGAAGAAGAAACCGTGTGCATACTTAGTGTAAAATTTATTCACTGTGAGAGGATTTGTAGCTGTGATATTCGTTTAATGATACGCAAAGCGTAAATATTGGGCAGACAGCCCGCCGGGAAGCATCGGCGGGCTGTTTCCATGATAGGGAAACGAGCGGCTTCTTTGTTACTTTCTTCACCCGCTGGCAGGCTCACGGAAGAAAGTAACGGCGGCAAACAGCCGCCGTTCTCTATCAACTGATTTTAAGGCTCTTTATGGACGTGTATTTCTCTAACCACACCTTTACCTGTTCCATGTTATATTCGCCCGTTATGACCGCCGTATGGTCGTTTATGGCTACAAACCGGACACTTTCATAGCTGTTTACCCAGCCTTGCAGGGAACAGACACCCCACGTTGCAACATCTTCAAAAACACTGCGGTCTATTTGGCTGATTGGCTCACCGAAAACTACCGTCATTGTCTGAAAGTCCGGTTTGTCCTCCAACAGTTGCAAATGGCGCAACGTGCCGAACTCGTCAATTTTACGCCCCCACGCCCACACATCATTATATAAATCATCGCCCCACTGGTGCGGGCGGTCGAAACGAACTTTTACCTCTATGGTGTGTTCGTTTTCTTCTGTGTCCTCGATAACGCCCGTTACCATTAAGCCCGTAAAAATACACTCGCAACGCTTGCCGATAAGCTCCTTGTTTACTTCTGTCGTTTTCATATCCCTAAAATTTACTTATTACTCTGTTCTTTTTTCGCTATCCACCCGTCACGCCTGCGGCGGCACTCTGCCAGCGTTTTGGCTACCGTGCTGAAAAGTTCGCCGTCAAAGTGGCGGTAGTCATATTGAAAATAAATCTGTCCCCTGAATGCGCCTAAGCAACATTTCACGTATTTTTCTTCTCCCGGTGTTTGGGTGATGCTTACCCCGTTTTTGTTAAGTGACTGCATGATGTCTTATTTTTTTTACGGTTATAAACTTGGTTGTTTTTAACGGGCAGGGCTTTGACACCCCGCCCGGATTGGTTGTTATGCCGCACGGAACACAAAGCCGTCATCAAACCAGTAATCGCACATGAACAGGTCACGGGCAAACTTTTCATAATCGAAATAGGTCTTTGCGAACTCCGGCAGGTCGTAACATTCTTCTATAATTTCATAGGCGAAATCTTCTTCATCGTCATATTCCCCTTGATATTCATCCCGGAAATCACGTACAAGGTCGTCCGCATCTTCCTCGCCTAAATCATGGCTTTTATAGTTGCACCACACGAAAAAGGCTTCCTGCTCGGTGTCGCTCAAATCCTCCACCGCATCACGCAGGGAAAAGAAATTTTCAGAAATCCAGCTTTCGCCGATTAAGCCCTCCGGCACGTTCTCCCAGTCCTGAAACATATATTCCACATCTTCCTCGTCCTTGTGAAGTTCCCGGCAGGCTTCGTAAAATTCTTCCTTGTCCGAATAATCCGAAAGGTTGAGCCATGCGCCGGACAAAGAACCGTTGTTGTACTTGGCGTAAGTGCCTACATAAACGCTTGCTGCTGATAATGTCGTTGCTTCCATATTGCTGTAATTTTTAAGTTTTTAATTTTATGCGGATTCGAGAGGTGAGGGAGTTGAAGTTTCACTGAACTTTTTTCCTGTTTCCCGTAAATCCGACTTTTTTTTATGCGTCTTCCGGTCGGGTCGGTCGTTTTCGTTTCACATAGGCGTAAAAGGGTAGTGTTTAGAGTTTGCAAAGTTTTGGGCAAAAAATACCTCGCAAGGCAGGGAAGATTTTTTCGCCAAACCGGAACGGCTCGACCTTGCAAAATCGTGAAGAACACGTAACTACCTTTGCCTATTGAAATGATTAAAACGACTGTCCCGGCTGGGGGACTGCGTAAGAGGAAGATTTACAGATAGGGAAACTGGGGAAAAGTGCCTGTTCTCTTTCATCTTTTAGGGAACACTCCATGCGGGTGGGAAAGGCAAGGGTATGGCAAGTTTACCTTGCGGTACGCTTGTGCGGGTTTCCAACGGCTCTTTTCACGAAATACAGTCAGCCATGCCACGCACGGCTGGCGTTTCGGGGAATGTGCCAGTGGGAAAAGGATATAAAAAATGCGGGTAGTCGGTGGACTGCCCGCAAGGTGAAAGAATGTACTTTATTGGGATATAGTTTGTTAGGTAGAATTTCGTTACCGAAATCGTTACCTGTTCTGTTACCAACAGTATATAGGTAACTAAAAACTCACATGGCTACTTCCTTGTAAATTTTCTCGATGCCGACAAACTTCTTGTCAAGCCCCTGCATATCGCTGCCTATCTTGCTGTTGGTGATGCGGGCGTAAATTTGCGTAGTTTCTATATTTGTGTGTCCCAGCATCTTGGACACCGTTTCAATGGGTACGCCCTTTGACAGCGTGGTGGTCGTGGCGAACGTGTGTCGGAAGCAATGGAATGTCAGGTTCTTTTTAATACCGCAAATATCGGCAATCTCTTTCAAGTAGGCGTTTAGCTTCTGATTGCTGATTACGGGAAGTATCTTGCCGTCCGGCAACTTGCCCTTGTACTTCTTCAAAATCATCTTAGGAATATCCAGCAGGGGAACATTTACGTCCGTGTTGGTCTTTACCCGCTTGGTGATTATCCAAAGGTTGCCGTCAAAGGACTTTTGGATATTCTCCTGCCGCAAGTTGGCAACATCGCTGTAAGCCAGACCGCAGAAACAAGAAAAGACGAACAAGTCCCTGACGTGTTCCAGCCGTTCGGAAACCATTTTCTTTTTAAGGATGATTTTTATCTCGTCCTCCGTCAAGTAGCCCCTATCCACTTTTTCCAGCCTGATTTTGTAGCTGGCGAACGGGTCACCCACCAGTATGCCGTTGTTGCGGGCAATGATGATGATGCGCTTGAAGAACTGCATGAACTTGGCGGTGGTGTTGTAACCGCACTTGCAGGCGGTACGCAAATACAACTCAAAATCGGTAATGAACATTGGAGTAATTTCCTTAATGGATATGTCCGATACGTTGTACTTGCTGCGGATGAACTCGGCAAGGTGGCGGCGGGTCACTTCATACTTGCGGTAGGTCGCTATCGTCTTGGATATGCCCACAAGCTGCTTCACATCGTCATTGTGCTTTTGGAACAATGAAAGGATTGTTTCGTGGCTTTCGCTGTGTCCCAAAAACTCGTTCTTCACTTTCTCGGCGGTCACGTAGTTGTCACGCCGCTGCATTTCGTGGTAAATGGTGTTCAGGGAAGAACGTATGTCGTCCAGCAGGGCGTTTATTCTTCCGGCATCCCTGCCTTTGGCTTTGCCTGCGGCAATGCTCCAGTTATCGGGCTGGATGCTCTGTTTCGTACTGAACTGGCACTGTTTGCCGTCAATGGTGATACGTGCCATAATCATTACCTCGCCGTTTTTCTTTTCAGAACCTTTCTTCAAATAAAAAAGAACCTTGAATGTCGATTTCATAACTCACTTTTTTTAGTTGCAAAATTACTTTTTACCTCTCGTTTTTGAGTTATGCAGACTATGGACTAATCAAGTCATTATCAGGTCATTTATGGACAAATCGTTACCGTTTTTGTCCGGTGGGGAATAGGTAACGATTTAGCCCGCGGACGTATCATCGGCGACTACCGCCGTATGGCTCTCTATGGTATCGACCGATTGATTGAGGCAAAAAAAGAAGATTTGCGTAACCTTACCGGTCCGATGACCGAAGCCCGCATCCGCCTGCGCGAAGAAGTGGCAGAGCAAATCAAGGCATTAAAAGACATGAAGGTAATGGGCGAATACTACGGACTCGACCTGAGCCGTCCCGCTTACACGGCACAAGAAGCCGTACAGTGGGTATATATGGCTTACCTTGCCGCCGTCAAAGAACAAGACGGTGCTGCCATGTCACTGGGTAACGTCTCTTCGTTCCTCGACATTTATATGGAATATGAATTGAGCAAAGGAACCATCACAGAATCTTTCGCACAGGAGCTGATCGACCAGTTTGTCATCAAACTGCGTATGGTCCGCCACCTGCGTATGCAATCATACAACGACATCTTTGCAGGCGACCCGACCTGGGTAACCGAATCTCTGGGTGGACGCCTCAACGACGGACGCACGAAGGTGACAAAGACTTCTTTCCGCTTCCTGCAAACACTCTACAACCTCGGCCCTTCACCGGAACCGAACCTGACTGTATTGTGGAGCCCGGAACTTCCCGAAGGATTCAAAGAATTCTGTGCAAAGGTTTCTATCGACACTTCTTCTATCCAGTACGAAAACGACGACCTGATGCGTGAAGTACGCCAGTCTGACGACTACGGAATCGCATGCTGCGTATCTTATCAGGAAATCGGAAAACAGATCCAGTTCTTCGGTGCACGCTGCAACCTGGCGAAAGCCCTGCTGCTTGCCATCAACGGCGGACGTTGCGAGAACACCGGTACGGTAATGGTAAAGAACATCCCCGTACTAACCAGCGACACACTGAACTTCGAAGAAGTAATGAGCAACTACAAGAAGGGATTGACAGAAATCGCCCGTGTTTACAACGAAGCGATGAACATCATCCACTATATGCATGATAAGTATTACTACGAAAAGCCCAAATGGCTCTTGTAGATACGAACCCGCGCATAAACCTTGCTTACGGTGTAGCCGGACTTTCTATCGCCCTCGATTCACTGTCGGCCATCAAATATGCGAAAGTAACTGCCCGCCGCAACGATATCGGTCTGACAGAAGGCTTCGACATCGAAGGAGAATTCCCTTGCTTCGGTAACGACAACGACAAGGTAGACCACCTTGGCGTAGACCTGGTATACTTCTTCAGCGAAGAATTGAAGAAATTTCCGGTTTACAAAAATGCCCGTCCTACTTTTATCTTTGCTCACCATCACTTCCAACGTGATGTATGGCAAGAAGACAGGTGCTACTCCCGACGGACGCGCCAAAGGTGTCGCTTTTGCTCCGGGAGCCAACCCGATGCACGGACGCGACAAGAACGGTGCTATCGCTTCTTTGAGTTCCGTAGCGAAACTTCGTTACCGCGACTCTCAAGACGGTATCAGTAACACGTTCTCCATCGTTCCGAAATCATTGGGAGCCACTGAAGAAGACCGTATCGAAAATCTGGTAACAATGATGGATGGCTATTTCACCAAAGGCGCTCACCACCTGAACGTGAACGTACTGAACTGTGAAATGCTTTACGATGCCATGGAACATCCAGAAAAATATCCGCAACTCACCATCCGTGTTTCCGGTTATGCCGTAAACTTCGTGAAGTTGAGCCGCGAACATCAATTGGAAGTTATCAGCCGTAGCTTCCACGAACGTATGTAATCAGATCTACTCAATATGACGATAAACGTACATTCATACGAAAGTATGGGAACATTCGACGGGCCGGGCTTACGGCTCGTCGTTTTTCTTCAAGGATGCAATTTCCGCTGCCTGTATTGCGCCAACCCTGACACAATAGCCGGGAAAGGAGGCACACCTACTCCACCGGAAGAAATCGTCCGCATGGCTATGAGCCAACGTCCTTTTTTTTCGGGAAACGCGGAGGAGTCACTTTCTCCGGAGGAGAACCTACGTTTCAAGCCAAAGCACTAGTCCCTTTAGTGCGTGAACTGAAAGAAAAGGGAATGCATGTATGCATAGACAGCAACGGCGGTATCTGGAACGAAGAAGTAGAAGAACTTTTCAAACTGACGGATCTTGTATTGCTGGATATTAAAGAGTTCAATCCGGCACGCCATCAAGCACTAACCGGAAGAAGTAACGAGCAAACCATCCGCACGGCAGCATGGCTGGAAGAAAACGAGAAACCTTTCTGGCTGCGTTATGTATTAGTGCCCGGATACAGCGATTTCGAGGAAGACATCCGCCGTTTAGGAGAAGCTCTGGGAAAATATAAGATGGTGCAACGAGTGGAAATCCTGCCTTATCATACATTAGGCGTACATAAGTATGAAGCGATGGAGCAGGAATACAAGCTGAAAGACGTAAAAGAAAATACCCCCGAACAACTTGAAAAAGCCGCGGAGGTATTTAAAGAGTATTTCACTACTGTGGTGGTCAATTAGTTGAAAAAGTTGAGAATGGAGAGTTAACTATGCAGTATAACAGTGCGCAGGCAACTCTCAACTCTCCATTCTCAACTCTCAAATTCTTCAATCACCTCGAAACAGGGACACTCTTTGATCCGCTCCCAAGGGTCAACAATTCCATTATAATTAGTATCAGGACTCAAGTCCCGGTGACCGACCACTTTTGCATCCGGATAACGCTGCAACAGTTCGCGCACCAGGCGATGCAAAGATTCTTTCTGGCGGGAAGTACGCGTATCCGCTGCCTTTCCGTCCTCATCCAGTCCGCATTCATAGCACACCCCTAAACTAATCGCATTAAAACCGCGTGCATGAGCACCCACCGTATCTTCATCCCTCATCGGCTCTATCTGTCCCGACTTGCGAATGTAGTAATGATACCCCCAACACGAAAAGCCCCGAAAGCGATGGGCAGTGTCCACATCCTTCGCCGTGAAGTCGCGATCGACACGGGTAGCAGAGCAGTGAATCACAATCAGACTAATCTTTCTCATCGTCCTTCTCCCTTTCCGTCGTTTTCACATTACACACTTCCTTATGGGTAGCATTGAAGCGCACCTCTCTCACAATTCTGTTCCGCTTTCTTTTTCCGAAGAAAGGCACAAGGAACATGATTACATCCAAAATCTTAGTTACAATTTCTTTCATTTGATCCAATATTAAAGTTATCATGCTGCCGGATCCGGAGCTTCTCCGCTTCCACCACCGTCTGAACCGCCACCGGAACCTTTGTCATCATCTTCTCCTTCATTGCCGCTACCGCCCGTTTGGGCCACCGCACGCGTCGTTACCTGCTGGTAGCTAAGAATCTTCGTGATATCCGCCAACGTCTTTCCGGGACGAAAAATAATATGGGCAGCCGTAATCAGCGAACTTGAAAACTCCTTGACCGACACAGCTCCTTCACTGTTCAACCCGATCTGCAAACTACCCAAATCACCCAGCCGGACTATTCTTCCCGCTTTCAACGCACGCTTCGCCTCATAAAGAATACCCGAAATGGCGGCACGCACATCTGTCTCCGTACAGGTAGACCGGCTGGTGATTCCCTCGCACAACTCTTCAAAATCCAACTCTCCCGAAGCCTGTGCCTGCGCGTAATACTTTGCCGACTCATCCTTTTTGGCAGGATTCTTGCGCGGCACTACTGAATAAGTTACTGTCATTGCCATAATAAAATAATTTTAAATTTTCATACATTTCGAACGCGTTCCTTATTTGTTAACGACATAAAGATAACACATTTTTCACCCTCCGGATTCCCCAACGAAGTTTCCTGATATTCTATGAATAATAATGACGTTATTCTTTTAATAAGCCATTAATTTTCAGTAACTTTATAGCATAAACCAAATACCATTCATCATGTATTATCCGGATCAGCCGTTTCATATCCGCACTTATAAAAAGTCGGAACTAGCTCATCTTTACAACCCCAACGTATGCCTTAAAGTAGCCTTACAAATACTACGTCGTTGGATTGTCTACAACCTTCCGCTCCTGCAAGAACTCGAACAAGAAGGCTATCGTGCCCGCAACCGCCTTCTCTCTCCCCGGCAAGTGGCAACGATCATACGCTATTTGGGAGAACCCTAGGAACTTAATCAAAAAAACGAAAAGTTCCATTCTATTATTTTACAAACAAATTTCTTTGCAACCGCAAATTAAAAAGAACAAACCAACATGGAGCATTTTACCATCTTTCAAGACTTTTACCGCGTCATAGCCGAAATGACAGAAGAAGAAATCGTATCGGCCATCAGCAACGGCACATACCGGGAAACAGTGGAGGACGTGCGCCGAATCTTCGCGGAACAAGGCGAGAAAGCAGCCAACGAAAAGAAAATAGAACTACCGGAAATCACCTTTTCAGCCAACTACCGGGGAGGACGTTCAAACGCAACTCTCGTCAAGTATCTGGGATACATCGTGGTAGACATCGACCATCAGACACAGGAAGCATTGGCACGCATCCTCGCACTGGCAAAAAAGTGTGCCCACACCCGCATCGCTTTCATCAGTCCCAAAGGAATGGGACTGAAAATCGTGGTACGTGTATGCCGGACAGACGGGACATTGCCCGAAACAATTCAGGAAATTGAAGATTTCCATCATGCTGCTTATCACAAAATCGCTTCCTTTTATGCCCAGCTCTGCGGAGTTGAGGTCGACACTTCCGGGCAGGATGTTAGCCGCACTTGCCTGTTCTCTTACGATCCGGATATTTATTTCAATCCCGATGCCACAGCTGTCATCGTGGAACAGCCACCGATGTTCTTCAAGTCTCAAAAGAAGAAAAGGGCATCCGGCAAAAAGAAAAAGACGACAGCACCAGACAACAATCCCTCACCGAACAAGTGGCACTCAACTACCATTCCTCGCACGCTTCCTTAATGGTGACTCTGAACTATTATCACAATAAATCCGAAAAGTACGTCACCGGCAACCGGAACAACTACCTGCATTGCCTGGCTTGTATGTACAATCGCTACGGCGTCCCCCAGGAAGAGGCGGCAGCTTTTATCAAGAGCCAGTTCACCGATCTTCCCGCGGATGAAATGGACGCACTGATCGGGAGTGCTTACGGACACAACGAGGAATTCGACACCCGCAAGCTGAATAGTACGCAGAAGCGAATATTACAGATTGAGCAACATATCAAAGAAAATTACGATACACGCTACAACGAAGTGCTTCATATCATGGAATATCGCAGAAGGAAAACGGACACGGAGCAACCGGAACCTTTCCATATTCTCGACGAAATGATGGAAAACAGCATTTGGATGGAGATGAACGAACTGGGCTATTCGTGCACCGTCAAAACGATTCAGAATCTGATCTACTCCGACTTCAGCAGCACCTACCATCCTATTCGCGAGTATTTAGACTCGCTGCCTGAATGGGACGGAACGGATTATATCGGTATCCTTGCCAACAGCGTGCATACTAGTCACCAGAAATTTTGGGTAGAATGTCTGGAACGTTATCTGGTGGGAATGTGCGCTGCCGCCACGCAAGACGATGTGGTGAACCACACTGTTTTGTTGCTTTGCAGCGAAATACAGAACATCGGAAAGACTACGTTTATCAACAACCTGCTGCCGCCCGAATTGCGCGCCTATCTTTCTACCGGTCTTATCAACCCGAGCAACAAGGATGATCTAGCCAAAATAGCGCAGGCAATGCTTATCAATCTGGATGAATTTGAAGGGATGAGCGGACGGGAACTGAATATCTTCAAGGATTTGGTTACCCGCAAAGTAATCAGCATCCGCCTGCCATACGCGCGGCGTTCGCAGAACTTTCCTCATACGGCTTCTTTTGCCGGCACATGCAATTACCAGGAAGTGCTTCACGACACCACAGGTAACCGCCGTTTTCTCTGCTTTCATGTCAACTCGATGGAGTTTATCAAAATAAACTACGCGCAGTTGTATGCACAAATCAAGTATCTGCTCAACAAGCCGGGGTATCAGTATTGGTTCACCCAGTCGGAAAACTCACGGATTGAAGAAAACAACGAGGATTTCATTTTCCACTCACCGGAAGAAGAACTGGTGTTGACACATATCCGCAAACCGGAACGTTTCGAAAAGGTGCATTATCTGACGGTCACTGAAATTGCGGAATTGATTCGCGAACGGACGGGGTATCAATATTCTCACGGAACCAAAGCCCAACTAGGAAAAGTGATGTCCAAACACGGCTTCGAATTTCATAAGGGAAAAAACGGGAGAAGATACACTGTATTCATTATTGATACGGAACAGGTGAAATCAAACAGGCTATATGAATAAGATTTCATCTCCTTCGCACGCAAAAAGGTGAGGGTTGGTGAGGGTACTTTTGCAACTTTTCATTTTTATATTTCTTATTTCTATTCTTCTATTTTCTTCTAAAAAAAAATACGAATGTTAGAAATTGACCCTCACCTACCCTCACCTTTTTCCTTTTTTCTTCCTCAAAAAACGGTGGGAAATTTGAAAAAGACAGTTATCTTTTTCAAATTTCCCACCATGTTTTTTTAATCGCTTCTTATAAAGACATCGAAAATTCTATCCTACAACCTAACGCATTCATGATACGATAGAAGGTAGAAACCTTAGGTTCTGTCTGACCACTTTCCAGTCTTGAAATATAAGAACGGTCGGAACCGATACGCCGGGCTAACTCTGCTTGAGTAATCTTAGCCTTTTTCCTTGCGTCTTCGATAATTTGCCCGGTGTAGAAAGCATACGCTTTTTCTTCTGCTTCCGCACGAGTAACAGTTCCTTCCTTACCAAAACGCTCATCTATTAATGCGCTGACGTTAAAGAATTCCTCATTTGTTTTTGCTTCCATAATACTCCTTTCTTAATATCTTTGCTTTTTCAATTTCTTTCTTTGGAGGTCAATATACGAATTGTTGTTCAACTATACAACAATCGTCTTTTTATTTTATATTATTTTTCCTCAAATTCTCCGGCACGCTTTTTCTTCTCATAAGACACCAGCGTCTCTACACTAAGCGTTTTCCCATTCTTAGGGCTTATCACATCTACAACGCTTGCTAACGCACGAAAAGTCTGTTCGCAATTTGCTACTCCGTCATACGTCAACCTACCCAGATTGATGGCATCGAGCACAACAGAGACATATTGCTTCGGATTTCCCCGATACTCGATGGTGACAGGCGTGAGATGCGACATCTCTCGAGTCAGTTGACTGACGATTCTTTTTTGGTCGAGCAGCTCCATTAATTTTTTCACTATGCACATTGATTTGTGCGGTTACTTCACGAAGTTCATTTTTCAATGAACAAAACAATTCATCATTACATGAATTTTCCATAAAACTTTTCATTTAATTGATTATAAAAAAGCCATTCCAGAAAGATAAGCAATCATTACTTACTTCCCGGAATGGTGACTAACATTTTTAAGACCAGTTTTTGTATATTACTGTTTCTTTCAATGGACAAAAGTAGCCAATTTATTCCTATAATATCTTTCCACCTCTTCCCAATGATAATAGGGTACTAGCTCACTTGCAAGCGGAAGTTTCATTTCTTGTTCATTGAGTAAAATTTTCACCAAGATATTATCATTTCCTTTCTTACGGTAAAAACGAACTGAATATTACAAGCTTTTGGAAAGATACGATAGTTACGCCATATATCTGACAATTTATTTATATCAGTAGTCTGATATGCACAATCACCTAATTCAATAAACAAGCCAAAGGAAGTAGACAAGTCTCGTGCCCGAAGCGCAGGGTAGCACTATCCTCTTTTTCACGACGCAAGTATCTACAGTATTCAGTATATTCTCAAGCAGGTTTGCTTCCACATAAGGCATCTTACCTTGAGTGAGCGGAGACGGCCCGTAGTCAATATACCAATTCAGATTGCTGATTAGCCATAAATCATAACACTCTTCTTTGGTAAAAGAGAATAAAGATCAAGGTCCGTGTCGTGACTTTGCGTAATGGCTGCCAGTTCAAACAAATAACTCATCAACTTGCCAGCATCCACTTTCCACTTTACATAATTATCGTTATTAAAAAGAGACTTCATCAAACGTTCGGGATGGAGATGCTCTTTCCGAAAAGCTGCCTTTACAGCAATCACTTCATCTTCCTGACGCTTCTTTTTGAAGTATTCATTTCCATAATTCATATAATACATATCATAAGAAGTAGCCTCATCCTTGATTCTCAACTCCGGATTCAGAGATTGCAATTGCAAGCACTCAGCCGTCATAGAGAGTATACAGCGGATAACGGTTGTAGAACGTGCATCCACCTCTGCCGCTCCCTGAAACACTTCAGGAAAGTTATTGTACATTCTTCGGGCAATTCCCCTGTGTTGACGGGCACCTAATGGAGTCAAATCACCATATCTATTTTCTGCTCCGCGCGCAAGGCTGTCTACAAGCCAGAGGGCCTTCTTGCCTAAATCTGTAAGTACTCCGTCTTTCTCTGCTTCGCAAAGAATTGCCAACGGCTTCGTATAATCATCAGGATTCACTCTATAACGGGAACCGTGACGAGCATAATGGCTTAGGTAGAACGGTTTATACCCCTTGGGTGGGGCAGTCATTGTGAAATGGGGATCAGGATAGGCATAATGGTTGGCTGCCGAGCGATGTATGTCTTCAAATATTTCATCTCTTGCTGTCTGTGCACTTATACTAAGCACAAGACAACAAAGGATTGTCAATAAAATAAAACGTTTCATACTTTCTTTTTTTTTTTTAATAAGTTTAAGATACCACAGAATTATTCACTAGAGTAAGGACCAAACCTGTTCGATATAACCAAGTCTGTTTTCCGGGCATCCAGCACATATACTTCATATTCCCCGTCCGGATATACCCTTATCACAATGTGCCCCTGTTTCGCTTTCAAGCTACGGGCAAACCAAGGACCAATAGCTACCCCCGTTTCATCATCATAATAAGTCATAAAAACATCCCTAGGTTGCGTTCCGATATTCTTTGATAACAACCGTTGCCCCACTTCCGCTCCCGGATGATCCGTACTCCATGATTGAGCCACTACTACTTTAGGATCGAGCACTTCGAGAAAGTTCTGGTTAGTGGCATCCCGATTGCTATGATGATTGAGCGATACTGCCGACACCTTTCCTATTATGGGTGCCATAGGAGTTTCTATATCATACCATTCCGCATGGTCTTGGTCTACCAAACCGGAATTATCCTCCCGCATAATACTTGAATGCGCCATATTTCACCACAATAGCCGTCGACATTTGGTTTTCACTATACTTGTCATTTTTTGCCATCAATTCTTCCTTGGTAAACAGAATAGTCGTTTTTTACCTTCCCTGTCCACAACCGATTATTCGATTTTATATTCCTGACTTCAACCCCCGGATAAACTTTCGGTTCTTTCTTTAATACAAATTGCGTATTAGAGCCTATGTCGAACTTTTCAACTTTCAATCCGTTGTGTTTTTCCTGATAGTTGAGGAACTCCAATAGGTTCAAGAAAGTAGGCAAATCTACTCCATCATTCTTTGATCGTAAATCCACGGGGAATTGGTAGTCAGGATAATCCCTATCAACATACATTTTGATAGGAATCACATCTCCGACTTCCGTCAGCCCCGTAATACGATATCCGTTTTTGGAAGTTCCAGTGGCCTTCTGAACATCACCATAATGATCGGAATGAAAATGGGTCGGAAGAAAATAGTCAATCACTACATCCTTTCCCAATAGATTTGTCACATAATTAATGATAGACGAACCGGGCGTATAACTACTATCCGGAAATATCGGAGCTGCATGCATTGGTGCATACTTAGCGGCATATTCGTTGCCATCAAAATCACCGGCATCAATCATCATGGTCGTTCCGTCAGGAAAAATCAGAAAAGCACAATTCCCCCGCCCGGTATTGATATGATGAATATCAAGGCATCCTTTCTCCCATTTAGGGAAAGGCGATATTGCCATTTGAGCCTTGATTATACAACTAAAAACGAGTAAAAAATATGAGATTAACAATTCTTTTTTATATTCATCATTTTATCAATCTGTTTATGAATTATTACTATGTTTTATTCTCCGATATCTATTTTACTCCATAGAAACGGGTGATCTGAAAGACTAACGTCTGTTTTATAAACGCTATATGCAATTTCTGCTTTCATCCCTGAACTCTTATTGATTAACATATTATCAATCTGCCCATATTTGTATTTATCAATATATTGTTCAGCATCTTCCACATCATCCCATACACTCTTAAAGCCTGAATAAAAGATGTATTGCATGGCATTAGTTTCCGGCAAATCATTGAAGTCGCCCATGACTATGATTCTTTTACTAGTATCTTTCATCAAAACAACATCTACTAAATTCTTCATGACAGAACCTTCAACTACTCCTGCGCTACCCGGAATATGCAGACTATAAAAGGTTAGTTCCTTATTTTTAATCTTGGTTTCAATCCGAATAGTCGATGAATGTGTCCAACCTTTTCCCTCCAAAGCAAATTCTTTTTTGACTGCAATATAGGAGTTTTACTCAATATTACTTTGTATTTTCCAGCATATTTTCCAGTTTTATCCTTTCCCCATTCAATCCAATGATTTCCGGAGGATATATCACCGATATAAAAATATTCCATTCCCAAAGCTTTACCTATTATTGAATAAAACTCTTCAACTTCGGAATTCTTATCAATCAAAATGGGACATTCTTCCAATGAAAGAATATCTAAATAAAAAGACTTTAGACTCAATGCTATTTCTTCCGCTGTCGCCGTTTGCCCTACACCCACGTTAAAAGTTCCGACACGAATAGAAGTATCTATTATAGGGGGGATTTTTTCCTTATCATTCTCCGGAGTATCACTACTGCATGAGAATATAAAAGGCAATATTATAAGCAAAATATTCAGATATTTCATAGCTATTAATTATTTAGAATCAGACCCTCCATCATTTAAGATATCATCTACTGATGGATTGTAAGCATTACCTTCACAATGATAACTTACTGTAGGCAGACTGGTTAATATTGGTTTTAATGCGGAAAGGTCAGTTAATTTTTCATTACCTTTGTCCGATTTATTTCCACTTCTTATCCCTATATTAATTAGTTTCACTGCCGTAAGCCCTTCTAATCCATTCAAGTTTGTAAGGCTGGGATTTCCCATAATATAAAGATTCGTCTTTATTTCACTTAAATTTTTCAGACCGGTTATTGAAGTCAACATTGGATTATTTCTCAACCAAAAATTACCGCCAATCTTCTTTAGATTTTTTAGAAAATCAAGATTTTCCAGAAGACTATTACCATCTACCTCAAGGTTTGTACCCACCTCGGTAATGTTTGCAAGCATAGATACATCTGTAATATCACTGCCTGATGTCCCATTTCCAATTCGCAATTTACCGGTCACAGAAGTGTATTTCAACTGTAGACCATCGATTGCCGCTTGATTAGGCAAAAGCAAATCGCCTATATAAATATGCTCTATCACTCCTTCTTTCTGTGGAATCGTTACATGCACCGTATTTGCAAGAGAACGTACATTTGCATTATTCACCCAATACAAATCAATCTCGTAGTCCGTGCCCGGTTTCAACTTTTCAATTGAATATTTAGTTATAGCAGGATCAACGATATCAATCAGTCCGTCTCCGGGATTATATACAATGACATACTTCTTCACTTCTCCGTTTGGTACATCCCATGATAAAGAAATACTTTCTTCAAATACCTCAGTTGTCAACCCTATTATCGGATCTGGTTGATTTATCCCGTCTTTATCATCTCCACATGAGGCTAACAATAAGGACATCGATAAAATAATGATGAAGTTTAAAATATCTTTCATGACTCTATTTTTATTTTTTATATTAATATTCCGGATTTTGTTTAATAACGACAGGATTTGCATTAATCTCGCGTTGCGGTATAGGATATACTAATTGATAATCTTTCACCGTGAACTTACTGCTCTCCTGGCTGCTATTATCATTGTTTCGACAGCAGTACCTGTACGAATCAAATCGAACCACCTATGGTTTTCAAAAGCGAGTTCCAATCTTCTTTCATCCGCAATGGCTTTTCTGAAACTTGTTTGATCCGGCAAATCGTCTGAATCATAAGTAGATACTCCTGCGCGCGAACGTATACTGTTCAGAAGCGTAAAGGCCTCACCTGAATCGTCACCCGTATATCCTATTTCATTTAAAGCTTCTGCCAGCATAAGAACTACATCCGCATATCTTAAAACTATCACATTTATATCAGAATCCTGATCCTTAACGGTAGGACCTACATATTTTTTTGCATATAATTTATTGTTGCTGACTCCGATTGTTACATTCTTGCGCTTGTCATCTGAAGAATATAAATCGTACAATTCTTGTGTCGGTATATTCTGGTTGTATACAGCTCCCACAATACCCAATGTCGGACCTTCGCCTGTAGGTGCAAACAGATTAGCCAAAGCACTTCCCTCGTTTTCTAAGTTTGAGGTAAAGTTAACTTCAAAAATGGATTCTTCATTGTATTCATTATCCGGACCGAATATTTGTGAATAATTTTTCACCAAAGCATATCCTTTTACGTTGTGCAGTGCTTCCACAGCTTCCTGATACTGCTTCAATGTAAGATATACTTTTCCCAAAAGCGTATATGCCGCCCCTATAGTAGCCCTTCCTTTCTCTTCCTGAATAGCAGGCAATCTTTTTGATCGCTTCTTTCAAATCGATAATTACCTGTTCATATACTTTAGACTTATTTTCACGACCGACACTTAATAAATCTGCGGGGTCTTTAGTTTCGGTAAGAATCAACGGAACATCACCAAACAGTCTGACAAGATTAAAATAATTAAGTGCTCTTAAAAAGTAGGTTTCTCCTATAGTAATTGTTTTTAGGGGTTCATCCATAGCTATATTGTCTATCCGCTCAAGTAAAATATTACAAGATTGAATTGCTTTATAACAGTCAGTCCATGAAGCTTCTATGATGCTATTGTCTGTTGCTACCTGAAGTATCTCAAATTGATAATACACACCTCCACGCACTGTGGCAGACGTTTCTTTCGAATTATCAGAAGGAACTTCCATCAGGAAATGGAAATTTTGTCCATATTGGCCGTTTGATTGCAGAAAAGCATAAACCGAATTTAATAGCTGTGTGAAATCTTCGGGCTTAGTATAACTATTTTCTTTAGTCGAACTGGAAATAGGATATAAATCCAACATATTCGTACAAGAAGTTATAGTAAAAATACCACTAATGAGAATAAATAATATTTTTTTCATAATGCAATTTTTAAGGTTGTTAAAAACTAATGGAAGCACCTACGACAAAATTCTTCTCTGCAGGACATTGTCCTAAGGTCACACCAGCGTTAAGTGGATTTGACGAGCCTTCACTTTCGGGATTCAGCCCCATGTATTTGGAAACAAGAAGCGGGTTTTTAACCGAGACGTAGACTCTTACATTAGTCAAAAAGGTTCGCGTTAACCACTTCTTATCCAATGTATATCCCAAGGAAATATCCCTTATTCTAAAGAAACTTCCGTCTTGCATCATTAAGTCAGACTCTCTGCTTAAAGTATTCGAGTTTGACCCGGCTTTTGCGTATTTTCCGGGCTTATCAGGACTTATCCATCTGTTGTTATAATATTCCTTGGACATAACAGACCAAATTTCACTACTTAAAATGGTAGTAGGAAGGTCTCTGTTTATAACATCAACACCGTAAACTCCCTGTATCGTTATACCTAAATCAAAATTCTTATAAAACAATTGAATGTTTCCACCATAAGTAAATTCGGGGTGAGGATTACCGATGATTTCCCGATCTTTTTCCGTTATGGTATTATCGCTGTCATCAATGTTTTTGAAAATATAGTCACCCACTTTTTGTGAGTCCCGATAATTAGGTAAAGATTTCAGTTGCTCTTCGTTTTCAAATATACCGATGATCCGATAACCATACAATGCTCCGATGGGATGACCTACTTTTGTGATATTTGGTGCCGTAATTATTTCATTTTGATTTGCCCCCAATGACAATACTGTATTCTTATTGGTCGAGAAATTGGCAGAGATCTGATAATTAAAATCTTTGATATGGTTCTTGAATGAAGCTGCAAATTCAAAACCTTTATTCCGAACACTACCTACATTCTGTAAAGAGGTAGAATAACCGGAATATGCAGGTACCGGCACTTCAAGTAGCATATCGCTTGTTTTCGATACATAATATTCAAAGTTTAAATTCAGCGCATTCCTAAATAAGCCAACATCAAGTCCGACATTAACAGTATTATTTTTTTCCCAGGATAAGTTGGCATTGGGAGATGTGTTTGGTCTCATTCCGGCTACCAGATTGCCATTGAAGTTATATTTAGCGCTACTCATCAGAGACAAACTGGAGTAATTACCAATCTCATCATTTCCTGAAATACCCCAACTTATACGTGGTTTTAATTCACTAATAATATCATTTTTCGGAAAAAAGTTCTCTTCTGATATTCTCCATGCGGCAGAAAGTGATGGAAATAGTCCAAATCTGTTATTGCGTCCAAATCTCGATGAGCCATCCATACGTAAAGCTGCCGTAAAAAGTATTTCTTCTTATAGTCATACTTCAGTCTTCCAAAATATGAGAGTAACGCCCATTGATAACGGGTTGCAGAAGCGGTGTTTATAGTAAGAGCCGCATTCAATGTGGGGATATCATCATTAGGAAAGTTTTCCGCATCAATAGAGTTATTATTTGTCGTTTCTTTTTGGAATGACATACCACCCAGTATTTCAAAATCATGTTTTCCCCAACTCTTGTTGAAGGTTATTGTATTTTCAGACATCCAGTTGAAGGTTTCATAGGTAGAAGACGCAGCTTTTGCTACAGTCGGAGCGGCTTGCCTATAAGCCCCAATCGTAGATGGTCTATAATACTCGGCTCTGTTGGATATAAAATATCCTCCAACATAAGTTTTGAACGTAAGACCTTTAAGTGGCGTATAAGACAAGTATGCACCACCTAGAATCTTAAAGTTTTCAACTTGATTGGTCGTTAAGTTGGCAGTTGCAACATTGTTCTCCACTTCTGCCATACCTCCATAATTTTGAACCGCATGGATCTGTTTGCTTATTGCATAAGATCCATCGGGTTCATATACCGGGAAGAATGGATAGGAATTGTAAATCCCCATCGATAAAGGAGACTCTTCCCAGCCTTCCGTTATCTTATCTTGCATAGAATAATTGGGATTTAAATTAATTCCAAATTCAAATTTGTTTGATAGTTTTGATGTCAAATTTACTCTGCCCGAAATTCTTTCGTAGTCAGAACCGATTACTATTCCTTTTTGTTTGTAGTAACTGCCTGAAACAAAATAAACGGTTTGTTCATTTGCGCCTGAAACCGATAACTCATAATAATTTGTAGGTGCATCTCTAAATATATGATCTTGCCAATTGGTATTTACCAATCCCTGTTGATGCTCTAAATATGGCTTTATAAAATTGGGAATTTCTTGATTCTTATATTGAAAAGCTTCAGCCATCAATTCGGCCTGCTGATATGCATCTACAAGATCATATTTTTTCTCAACTTGTTGAACACCATAATATGTGTTAAATGTGTATTGTGCCTTACCAGCTTTCCCCTTCTTTGTAGTAATAAGAATTACACCATTTGCAGCTCTGGAACCATAAATTGCTGCAGAAGCTACATCTTTCAGAACGTTAATGCTCTCTATATCATTAGGATTGATTGAATTCAGTCCCACATCATCCGTCACCGGTAAACCATCTACAACAACCAAAGGTGAACTTCCGGAACTAATGGTTCCAGTACCTCTGATAGAAATCTGTGGATTGCCACCCGGTGCTCCACTTGCTTGTTTGACATAAATTCCTGGCATTCTTCCCGCAATAGCCTGTCCGGGATCACTATAAGATATGCTTTCAAAATCTTTAGACTTAACTTGGCTGACAGCGGTTGATAAATCAGATTTCCTTTCCGTTCAATAACCAATTACAACCACCTCATCCAACAATTCAGAATCTTCTTTTAATACAACTCCTGCCAACTGCTTGTCCTTCGCCGAAAATGTCAATGCGCCATAGCCAACAAATGAAATAGCAACCTTTGAATCTTCCTGAACATCAGTTAGAGAATACTTCCCTTCCAAATTGGTTATAGTACCTAACGCCGTTCCAACCACCGTAACACTCGCACCGATAACAGGTTCACCTTTCTCATCTACTACCGTTCCGGAAACATTTATATTCCGCTTCTTCTCTTGTTCTTTACGAATCAAAACGATGATATTTTCTTGTTCCTGTTTGTAAGTGAGTTCCATTTTGCCTAGAAGTTGCTTCATGACCTGCTGAATCGTTGTATTCTGTACATTCAACGATACTTTCTGATTTAATTCAGGAAGATTCTCATTGTAGAAGAATTTGTAATTACTTACTTGCTCGATTTTCTTTAAAGAGGCTCTTAAAGAGATGTCTTTTACATTCACCGTTATTTGAGAATAAGCGGTAAAAGAGACGCTTAAAAACAATAGCAGATAAAGAGCCCGCAGTGTTTTCCAGTTCTTACTTCTCCCTGCATTTGTTCGAGGGAATTTCTCAAAGGTTGTTCTGTTTTTCATATATCAAAACTTTTAAGTTGTTTGATAGGTATACAGACTGTCATACTCGCTCGTCCAATCGTCTATCAGACTTTAACTCTCGTTAACTTATTCAATTCAGAGAACAAAAAAACCATTCCAAAGAAGCGGGCTCCGGAATGGCTCTATTCTAGATTTTACTCAATAAGTAATTATACTACTTTGTATTCACCAATATTACGTTCTTCAGCATTAAAGGAGACACCGACTTTAACCAGCTCACGCCCGTCTGTTTGATAAGGTAACAGATATCCTTTTTCATCTATTTGTTTCAGAGCTTCGTCTACTGTTCCTTCCAGCTTAAACTCAAAAACATAAATACGGTCTTTTGTTTCCACCACGGCATCGGCACGCCCTTTTGCACTGCGGACTTCCGCATCTACATATTGTCCCATCAACTTAAAGACAAGATAGAAAATAACCTGATAATGACGTTCAGTCTTTGTATTCAATTCGTAGGGAATGTCGGCAAAGAATGATTTCATACGTTCCATAAAAGAATGAACGTCGCCCGACTGAAGTTCACGGACAAACTTAACGGCGTTAAAGTCCGTTTCATCAGAAGAGATGGGGGTATAATAGGGTATCAGGAATTTAAGGAAACCATATTTCACCTCGTCATTCGGGAAGCCTAATGTATATAGGTTCAATGATTTATCGAAATTTTTAATCGTCAAATAGCCGCTTTGGTAAATCATCGGAAGAGGATTCTTTGCTTCGGCCCGATATTCGGCAAAGCCGGAACTACCGACTTCCAAACCGTCTATGAGTAAACGTAAGTCATAATCACTTTGTTTCAACAAGTCTACAAGATAGGTAGGGGTACCGGTCTGGAACCAGTAATTATCAAACATTAATCCATCAAAAACATTGAGCACACTGAAGGGATTAAACAATCCATCTTCGCTATATGTAAAGTGATATCCATCGTACATCGCTGTCATTTTATCGACTGTATCGTCAAAAGACATCTCCTGCACTTCTGCCAAGCGCTCCAACTCGGGAGTAAATGTGGATACTAATTCCTTTTTAGTAATACCGCAGATATTGGCGTATGGAATCTTCATACTTATATCATTCAGCTGATTCAAATCACTGAACACCCTTACATGGACAAATTTTGTGACTCCTGTCAGGAAGATGAACCGAAGATAGCGGTCGGAACTTTTCAGTACACCGTAAAAGGCTTTCAGGATACGACGGTATTCATCCAGCAGGTTCTCGTCTAAAAGGGCTTGCAGCAAGGGTTTATCATACTCATCTACCAATACCACAACTCCTTTTCCTGTTTTCAAGCAGGCTTGCTCAATGACATAGCTAAAACGTTCTTCAGGACTGCGGTCTTTTTTTCTCATCGCCATAGACGGCTTCCCATTTTTCCAAATATTGGTTTAGCATGGCAACCAAATCTGCCGCCGTCTCATATTTCTTCGCATTCAAGTCAAGATGCAAAACCGGATATTGCTCCCATTTCTTCTCTAACTTTTCAATTGCCAAACCCTCAAAAAGGTCTTTACGACCCTGAAAATAGGCTTCAAGAGTAGAAATAAGCAGACTTTTGCCAAAACGACGGGGACGACTAAGGAAATAAGGCTTTCCCGTATTTATTATTTGCCATAAAATAGATGTTTTGTCCACATAAAGATAATTCCCTTGGCGTATATCTTCAAATGTCTGTATCCCTATCGGCAATTTGCGCTCTAATGTATTCATTGCATCTTCAAATTAGTGTACCACAAATATAGACGTTATTCGATGAATAAACAAAGATACTCTATGAAAGTTCCACTTATTTCTCTTTCAAAACTATCACCGAACCGTCCATTTCATAATAGAAAGGTGAAGTTAGCATCAGAATATTCAGCGCATTCTGTATGCCGCCTCCTGGAATGGTTCCGGTGAAATATTCATTAGGTAGTTTATTGGAGTCGAAACGAATCTCTACGTCATAAATACGTGAAAGGGTTTTCATGATATTTTCCAAAGATTCTTTCTCAAAGTACATATTTCCTTTCGTCCACTCAATATAGTCAGTCGGATGCACTTGAGTGGCTGTTATCTTATGAGTGGCTTTATTATATTCTATTTTGTCGCCGGGCTTCATGATATGCGATATTTTCTGCGCATAGACCCCAACTTTCCCTTCCAAAAGAACGACTATCACGTCTTTAGCATCTTCATAGGCGGATACATTAAAAGAAGTACCGAGCACTTTCACTTCCAAATCACCGATTTGCACAATGAAGGCGTGTTTCTCATCATGGGCTACTTTAAAATAGGCTTCACCATTCAGTTGCACGCGACGAACTTTTTCTCCGAAATTATTCAGATAACTTAATTGGGAAGCTGAATTGAGCACGACATTTGTTCCGTCCGGTAGCTCAATGGTTGCTTTATCTCCTTTGCCCGCTTTCACAATAAAGGGTGTTTCTGCCGTTGGAGAAGAATCTAAAAGATAGTAAGTGAAGAAAGCGACACAGACAGGTAATAAAATGGCAGCAACCCATTTCCAAGGGATGATACGGAGGGGGCGCACTTCCTTGCCCAAAGTTTCTTCTTTGATCCGGGCAAAAAGCTTATCACGCAACACCGGATTCATGGAGGAATCCGTTCTCTCAAACTCTTGTTCCCACCAGTCGTGCAACTGACGGTCATTCTTTATCCAGTCTGACAGTTCTTTTATCTCGACATCCGTGATCGTTTCTTCGAAATATTTTTCAATTAGCTCTTTATAATGTGTCTTATCCATCTTTTCACTTATTTACAAGTATACATTTTCATCCTACTTCCCATCCAAAAACAAGTATTACTATTACATTTCATTAACAAAAAAGGCAAACAAAAGGGTAATTACCTTATCATAATGCTTCATCAACTGTTCACGCATAAATTTCACAGCCAAAGATAATTGGGTAGCAACCGTACTTTCGGAAATTCCCATGATTTCGGCTATTTCTTTATTTGTGTAATTCTGCCTTTTGCTCAAAATGAATATTTTCTTCCGTTGCGCAGGCAGTTCTTCGGCAAGAGAATCGATATACTCATTCAAAAAGCGCAGATCAATATTCTCTTCTGTCTGTGAATCACAGTCTACGCTACTTTTCATGAGATATTCATTGTAAACATACTCTACGGTCTGACGCTGATACATATTCATCAATAAGTTTTTGGCAATCGTACAGAGAAAAGAGATAAACGAGGAAGCCGGGTCTACTTTTTCATGCACTTCCCATATACGAATGAAAGTGGCTTGCACCACTTCTTCGGCCATATATTGATTGCCGGAAGAGAGTCGCATAATGAAATTGTACAGTTTGCCACTATACATATTATACAATCTTTCGAATGCCTGAAAGGAACCGCCTTTTAAGTCGATTAATAAATGTTTTTCATCTGTAGAATCTACCATATCTTAGAATTTTGCAACAAAGGTATGCAGCCATAGGTCATAAACAGGTGACAATATTATTAATATTTTCTCAATTATCCGACTTTTCTGAAGAAAAAGATAGTAAATAGCAAATAGTAACGCCATCCGGTCAGGATAATGACGCTATCCAATCAGGATAGTGACGGTATCCGAACCGGATGGCGTTACTATATTTAGTGAGGTAGTTCGTACTAATAAGTCAGACGAACACCTGCTTGTATGTTGAAGTTAAACGGATTCTCTTTACGTATAGTCTGTATATCGGAGCCATCATTGAAATAATAAGCAACACCCGGTTCCACGTAAATACCCAAACGTTTCGTTGCATTGATCTGCGCACCTACACCACCGGATACCGAGAACTGCAAAGGCTTCACTGTTTCTTTTTCAGATCCTAGCTTTCCATAAACACATTTCTCAACCATACCTCCACCGGAAACATAAAGAGTGACGAGTTTCTTATCCAGGAAATTCCAGTTGGCACGCAACGGAATACCGATATAATGCAGTTTCTGCTCTATCTGTTGTTCTTCACCTGCCAGTTTTGCATCCGAAGAAAGCAGCGTATAAGTCAGTCCTGTCTCAAGAGAGAATCCTTTAGCTAAACCTTTACGAACGGACAATCCGAAAGAAATAGGCTGATGATGTTTAATGTCAACCACCTGTTTTGCCTGACGCAGGTAAGGTACTCCATCTTCGAAAACCAATGTTTGGTCATTAGGAATCGTCTCCATCAGACCGTTGGAAACTGAAAGCATACTCACACGTGACATATAAGCATGAGATCCGGCACCTACTTCTGTTGAAGCACCTCCTGAATTTCCTACCGAAAGTCCCATTGACCATGTTCCCTTTTGAGAAGATCTTTTTTCTGTCGGAATATGAAGTTTGTCTTTACCGGAAGGACGACGCGGTCTGTTATTCGATCGCTCTGTATCCTGTGACTGTCCCTGACTGACATCTGTATTTTCTGCCTGCTTCGGTTCATCTTTTACATTTTCAGTTTCTCCCTTCCCTTTTACATTCTTATCTTCCTCACTCAAAGAGTCCTCTCCATTTCCTGTCGAAGGTTTATTTTCATTACCGATCCCTAATGGATCTACACCTGTTTTCTGCTCCGTATGATTCCTGTCGACTTTCGCCAAACGATCTTCGCGAGTTACCGGTCGTAAGACAGGTTCCACAGCAGTTCCCTGCATATCCGGTTGTTGCACACCCGGCAATGCATCGGGCGTGGAAGCCAATGCCGGAGTTTGTATATGACGTATTTCATCCGCAGCGGGTGTCCCTAGAAAATACAGACTTACTGACGAAACGACAGCTAATATTATAATAGCTGCAGCAGCCATCATCCATTTTCGATAAGGATATATTTTCTTCTCCACAGGAGGCATAAGTTCTTTCTCCAGTTGTTCCCAACCGGAAGCAGGCGCCGGTTCGGAATAATCCGCAAGCTTCTCCTTCAACTTATTCATCCACAATTCTTTCTCTTCCATCTCTATCTATCCATTATGCATTATCCATTCTTTTACTCTTTTTTGCTAATACACTCTTCGCACGAAACAGTTGCGAAGCTGAAGATTTTTCATTGATACCTAATACCTGTGCGATTTCTTTATGCGATTTGTCTTCAAATGTATAAAGATTGAACACAGTACGATAGCCGGCGGGTAATTCTTCAATAAACTGCATCAACACATTTTGTGGTATCGCTTCTACATCGGAAGCATCCGGCTCTTCATATTCTTCGGGCAACTCTTCCAAAGGTGTCGACTGATTAATCACATCATTTTTCCGAAGATACTGTAAAGCTGTGTTGACCATCACCCGTTCCATCCAGGCTCGCAAAGAGCCTTCACCCCTCCAGGTGAACTTATCGAACGAATCGAATATCTTTAAAAACCGTCGTGAAGCAGATCCTGGGCTGTATCCCGGTCGCCGGTATAGCGTAGACAGATGCCAAGCATACGCCCCGCATACTGTTCATACAGTTCCTTGCGGGCCCGGTTATTACCCAGCCTACATTGTTCCGACAACTCTATTTCTTCCATTCTCTTATACACGTGTTTACCTTATAAATGCAGCAAAGATAGAAATACTGCATAGAGAGAACAACTCTTTTATCACTTTTGTTTCTTTAACAGATCCGAATGCAATATTTTCTATCCTCTTGCATTTTCACTACAGAAAACATAAATATTATAAAATCTAAAACCTAGTAAGTATATGAAGAAATTTAAATTCATTGCCTTTATCTTTGCTATTATGACTACCATGCCGATTCTCCAGTCATGCTTGGACGACGATGATAATTCGTCCGATCTTCTGGCTATCAGCACCATCAATATGATTAGCCAGGATAGCAAGGAATTTTATTTCACTTTGGATGACGGGAAAAAGATGTATCCCAGCAACTCACAAGGATGGAACAATGAAGATTGGGTGGAAGGACAACGAGCTTTTGTGATATTCAACGAGCTGGAAGAGCCTGTGAATGGATACGACCTTAACATTCAGGTGAAAGGTATCAATCCAATCTTAACCAAAGACATCGTCACAATGGGTGAAGATGACAACGACGAAGAGAAAATCGGAGATGATAAGATCAACACGACTTATATGTGGATCAATAAGGATAATAAATATCTGACGATTGAATTCCAATATTACGGAACACATAGTGAAGATAAAAAACATTTCCTGAATCTAGTGATTAACGACAAAGAAGAGACTGCTCCCACTGCTGATGAAGACAATGCGGAGGACGAATATATCAATCTGGAATTCCGTCATAACAGTGAAGGAGATTATCCTCAACATTTGGGTGAAGGATATGTGTCTTTCAAACTGGATAAGATTAAAGACCGGATGGAAGGAAAAAGGGACTAAGAATTCGTGTCAACACCATCTATGGCGGACCGAAAACTTATGAAGTAAAATTTCCTTAGACGACTAATCTAATGTGAACATGCGAAACACACTCTTTTTTAATATAATATATTAATTACGCAAAAGAGGGCGGTAGTTGTGAAACTGCCGCCCTCTTACTTTCTTCTTTATATTTTATATTCTTTCTTCTAAAAGAGTTATTTCTTATCTCCTAAATAATTCCAGACTACTGCACTCAATGCAGCTCCTACAAATGGAGCAATGATGAATAACCACAACTGTGACAATGCTTCTCCTCCTTGGAATAATGCCGGAGCAATACTACGTGCCGGGTTCACAGAAGTCCCTGTGATAGGAATACATACAATATGTACTAACACAAGAGTCAAACCGATGGCAAGTCCTGCCAGATTACCTGCTCCCTGCTTCGAATCGGTAGAGCCGAGCACTACCAATACAAAAATGAAAGTAAATACTGCTTCCGCAATAAATGCCTGCAACATTTCTCCATCACCAAAACCATTCGAACCTGTCGCTGTAGGCCCGTCATGAGCACCGGTAGTAACTAAAGCAAAAAGAATAGCCGAGCCGATAATAGCTCCGATTACCTGGAAAATCATATACATACCTGCATCTTTTCCATTCATACGACGAGTCAAAAACACTCCTAATGTAATAGCAGGATTAATGTGACATCCCGAAATACCTCCGATAGCATACGCCATCGCTACTACGGACAAACCAAAGGCTAAAGCTACGCCGATCGTTCCAACCCCAGCGCCTACTGTATCAGCCAAACCACCAGCAAAAACGGCACTACCACATCCCATAAGGACGAGCACCATCGTTCCAATCATCTCTGCAATGTACTTTTTCATAATCACTAAATATAAATAGTTGTTTCGCCAAATATAGGATTTTAGGTCTGAATAAAAATTCATATGTACAATAATGACTATCTTTGCAGCATTTTTGAACGAACATTTATTTATTAAAATAAAAAAAGACCTTCTTCATGTCATATTGGCCTCCATTCTTTGAACGGATAAACATCTGATATTCGGTATGGGGATGGGGATGATAATCATTGTCAGCTCTTTCTATTTTAAAGGAGCTAAGATAAGTGTAAAAAGACTCCTGCCAATCAAAAAGATGAGCAGGAATCATCTCAATCTCTAATATACTATAACAAACATTGTATGGGCTGCAAAGAAAGCATTTCCTTGGGAACCACCGCCTTTATTTCCTCTTTCAGGACGCATAGCAGACTGTGACGAATAAAATCTCTATTTGTCGCCAACACCACCTGTCGTGTCGGTCGGGGGATGGCAAACGGGCGTACTAATAGTCGCTGTTCTTCTGTCAATTGCATCACTGCCAGTTCGGGAATAAAAGTGATTCCTTTTCCACTTTCTACCATTCGCATAAAGGTTTCCATACTTCCCAAACGATAGGCCATCTGATTAACCTTCACGGCCTCCATCTGACAAAAACGGACGAGTTGATCGCGAAAGCAGTGTCCTTCGTCCAAAAGCCAAAGATGTTCGCCTGTTACATCGGAAGTGCGGATAACGTCATGTTTGAATGAGGGTTCTTTCCGTGATACATAAGCATAGAATTGCTCATAGAAAAGAGTTTCTTCCGTCAAAAATGTGTCTTCTAATTTACTGGCAATAATCCCTGCATCCAAATCGCCGGCATGCAAAGCCTGCTGAATATCCTGTGTTTTCATTTCCGTGACACGAATATCCAGTTCGGGATATTTTTCCATGAGTTGAGGAAAAAAGCGAGGAAGCAAATAAGGAGCGATAGTTGGCAATACTCCCAAGCGGAATACGCCTGATAATGACTGCTTATCTTCACTGATTATTTCTTTCACTTGAGCTGCCTGCGCCAGAATCACGCGAGCCTGGTCTATCACTTTCTGTCCAATGGCTGTCGGACAAACGGGCTGTACCGTCCTATCGAACAACTTTACTCCCAGTTCATCTTCCAGCTTCTGAATCATGGCACTCAAAGTGGGTTGCGTCACACGGCAATATTCAGCTGCCCGTGCGAAATGCCTGAACTGGTCTACAGCTAGTATATATTCTAATTGTTGTATTGTCATCTATCAAATCATATTAAGTTATAGATTTCATCTATGCAAAGATAGAAATTTTCAGTTTGACAACAAGCATTTTCCGCCTTATCTTTGCAATACAAAAAAAAAGAAAGCAAGTATAAATCATTAAAAATAAAAGAATATGAAAACTTTAGAATTTATCAAACTGAACGAATCGGGAGCAAACAACGTAGTAGCATCTTTGCAACAACTATTAGCAGACTTCAAGTGTATTACACCAATCTTCGCGGTTTCCACTGGAATATCAAGGGACATAATTTCTTTGTACTCCACAGTCAATTCGAAAAGATGTATGATGACACGGCTGAAAAGGTGGATGAAATCGCAGAACGTATCTTGATGCTGGGTGGTACTCCTGCCAATAAATTCAGTGATTATCTGAAAGTGGCAAATGTGAATGAAGTGGATAAGGTAAGCAACGGAGACGAAGCATTGAATAATATACTACAGTCTATCAGTTATCTGATCGGTGAAGAACGTAAGATTTTGTCTATCGCTTCTCAAGCCGGAGACGAAGTAACCGTTTCGATGATGAGCGATTATTTGAAAGAACAGGAAAAATTGGTTTGGATGTTGGTTGCTTATAATAGCAAGTAATTAAAATAAAAAGATGTCCCGGTCTTGCTTATTTGTAATCGGGACATCTTCTATTATATATAGGAAGACTTTTTAGTCAGTCTACCATTATCTATTTCTTCATTTTTCCTTTTATAAGGATATATAGTTTTGCTATTCAGCAGCATTATCAGGACAACGAACTCCTTGTACAAAATTGAGCGTTCCACGTCCGGCATAAGTAGCACTATATCCGTTTCCTGTAAGGTCGGTTATTACTTTATTATTATCCGGAGTAGACTCATTAAATCTCCAATAAGCCACTAAACCATCTGTTAAAGGGTCCACCCAGCAGACATTATTTTTCAGATCAGCAGCCGAACGAGCAACAGCCCATACACGTACTTCACTTACATACCCATCCATATAACGATTATCTGCTGCAGACTGACCAATATAGAATGCTGCATTTTTATCATGTCCATAGGCTTGCGTTAAATCGATAGTACCTCTTGTATCCGGAAGTTCTCCCTGTAATTCACCATTAACATATACAAACTTCTTTCCTTGTGAACCGTCATATACACAAGCCAAATGCAACCATTTATCATTGGGTAAAACATCTCTGGAATCAATTGCCGGACTACCTCCACTCAATTGCAATTTCCAACCGCTTTTATTATCACCGGCAGTACGCAAACAGAAATTCTCTTCCAATCCCATAACAGAGAAGCACCATTTTCCACTGGTAGAAGTCATCTTTTTAAAACGAACTCGTGCTTCAAATGTTACATTATTCAATGCCGTGGTATTGTATTGAGATTCTTTTCTGAAATCGACCTTGAAATACCCGTTATTAGCAGAAATATCCGCAGCTTGAGTAATAATAATTTGATTGATAACAATGTATATGGTACGTGAACCTTCTATTACGGACAAATTCTTATCCGACACACTCACAATACTTATAGGAAGCAGATACGTTTTGCCTTCCTTTAATAAGTCCCGGCTGATAACACTTAAACGCACACCATCTGTGGAAGTATTCTTTCCATTTTCAATAGTTAATGTTGTATTCTCCAACTTGTACGACTTTTCAGGAAGAAGTTCATAATTCTTCTTATATTCCTTATTGAAAGACTCCACTAATTCCGGAGTGGCCTTCATACCCACTTCTACATGATCTCCTATCGCACATGATGAAGCAACTTTAATTCCGATAACTGCAGGCAAATCATCAATTGTCAGATTAGCAACCGGTGATAATTGATCTGCGCCAACAACATATAATCCTTCATAGTATTCCTGACTTTTCTGGCATGATACCATTAGAAGGACAAGCAAGCTTAATAATATGTATTTTATATTCTGTTTCATTTTTTCTAAACTTTAATGTTCGTTCATTATTCTGATCGCATTACGTGTCCATTTGTAATTAGGATTGGAACGGTAATCGTTCTCCATGTGATAGGTACCACATCCTCCTTTGCGGGTGGCTAATTTTCCTTCATACATGGGGAGGAAACGTGCCATTCCTTCTAATGAAGGTACCGACCCGCCTTCTCTTAAAGAGTGATCTACTCCTCCATTTGCATACTTACCCCCCTCAAAGGTTTCAGCAAAAATGTATTGTTCCGGTTTCCAACCATTTTTAGCTGCATTATCGAAACGCCCCTGCAGATCTTGATATCCCCTAGAATTATAAGACTGAACCACTCCATAATTAAAATATTCAGCCAATCCTTGCTTTAAATGATAAGGTACTCCATCAATAATTAATAGATTACGAGTTCCCGACTTCGGACCAATATATTTTCCTAATGCCTTTACAAACATTTCCATATTATCCATATAATCAGGCCACATATAAGACGGACCTACTAAAGGACCACTGAACGGAACCCCAGGAAATTCCTGATAGCCGGGTTCATAATCAAGATCAATACCCTGATAACCATACTTATACATAGTATCTACCAAAGACTTGGCATACTCTTCTATTCCTTCAGGAGTAGCAATCTCATGATTTTCACCAGACATAAATTCATCTGGAATTTTGTGAGCAAAGATAGTATATGTGACACGAGTTCCTTTCACATCCTGTACATAACGTAAATCTTCCATTTGTGCCGGACTTAAATTCTTATAATCACCCCATATAGAAATAATATCCACACTATCAGGTACACTGCTCAAGAAGTTTATCATATCAGCAGAGTTAGCCGTCCATCCGCCAAACCAGCCAAAAAAGACTTCATGGTCGTTTCTTGCTTTATATGCTCTTAAATTTTCCCAATATTCTTTGGACATCTTATCAGGCACCACTATATCCAAAGCTTCTATATCTGTATTACACGATATAATTCCCGTACCAACTATTACGAAAACTATTATATATGTTAATAATTTCTTCATGTCGTTTTATCTAAAAGAATATGATTACTTATTTTCTACATCCCACCATAAGCGAGTAGCTCCGGTATCCGGACCACCCAATAGTTTAACGGCTTTTTTCCACCTCTTCTTTATTTCCTTGATATTCGGAATAGGGGAAAGGAACACGACGGATCTGTACAGAAGAGCTAATAACACCACCACTCTCATTATTAACTATTTCATAGATCTTAGGATAGCCTGTTCTGCGGAATTCACTCCATGCTTCCTGTCCTAATGGGTACATTGCTATCCATTTTTGGGTGATGATCTGTTCTAACTGCTTTTCTTTATCATTTTCATCCCAGACTATCGTAACATCAGATGGGGCTGGTGCGGAAGGACTGCTTTTGAATCCAGGGTATTTTGCCGGCACTTTAGTACTTGCAAGATAAGTTTCCACTCCTTTTACTCCATGTTGTTCGAAAGAAGCACGTATGCCTGAATGATACAAACTTTTAGCGGTTCCTTTCATGTTCCATGTCTTCAAGGCACCTTCTGCCCGCAAAAAATAAACTTCTGCAGCTGTCATCCAAACATAAGGGGTTCCTTGCAATATATTAGGTTTGGAGAGTCCTAAATCACCTTTAAATATATCACCATTCTTATGTCCGTTACGCAATCCACGATAATTGTCATTTGAAGACAATTGGAAAAATACGGATATACGTGGATCTCCAAACCCATTCAAATAAGCATCCATACTAGCTCCCATTACATCTTCTTCATAGCCGTCTGCGCTGCTAATACTATTTATAGGGTTGTGATAGGTGAACGAAAGAGTTGAATTAGATTGCATTGCCGGATTATTATCATTTGTTTCAATCACTCCATACGAATGTGTAACAGCAGCTTCTGCTTCTTTTTGAGCCTCCGGATAAACAGCACTTAAACGTATTGCCAAACGCAGCTTCAAAGAATTCGCAAAACGAATCCAATTAGGTATGTTACTGCCAAATATTAAATCAAACTTTTCCAATGCCTTAGAATTTGGGTTAGCTTGATCAAACTTGGTCAAGATATCAATAGCATGGTTCAGTTCTTTGAAAAAAGATTTATAAATAGCTTCTTGCGAATCATAAGGGACAGGATTAGTCAGACCAAACTTTAGATAAGGTAACGGACCGTACATATCTGTAGTTTTATGTATAGCTGTCACTTTTACAATTTCACCGACAGCAAACAATACAGATGCAGAGTCTACCTTTTGGCGTAAAATATTCCATGAAGATAAGAACTCTACAAATGCACTTTTAAAAGGTGCATCTTTCCATTCGTCAGAAATAGCATAAGTCGTTCCATTCGCTCCTCCGCCCCAATTTTGCGTTCCGGCAAAATATCCAGAATACATGTTGCCAAAAAGGTCTTCCGAGCGTTGAAACAAGTTAACATCTTCAGATACTACCCTACGTTGCATCGTAGTAAGATAGCTGCCCCATAAATTATCTTTATCTAATTCTTCTTCCTGAATTTTATCAGGATCCAGATTAATCGTATCAGACATACAGCTTCCCAATAAAAAGCAAACAGCAAACACCAGGAAGCAAGTTTGTATAACGTTATAGATTCTATTTTTCATTTTATTCTTCGTATTAAAGTATTAAAATCAAAAGTTAACTTTTACACCAAAACCGAAACTACGCAAACTAGGAGGCATAAAATAATCGAAACCCTGATAATAAGTTCCTGTATTTGCTGTTAGTTCCGGATCAAACGGAGCTTTCTTATAAAACATCAGCAAATTGTGTCCTGTCAGTGACAGAGAAATGTTTAATTTTTCTCCGAACCACTTTGCCGGAAGCATATATGATAATGACATTTCACGTAAACGAACATTAGTCGCACTGTACACATAATGCGCCAGTAAACCTGTTTTTCCGGAAGCAACGGTACCATAATATTGTTCTGCATCCAACTTTCCATTATTTACAGGTACACCACCGTTATCACGGGCTGTAGCTGTTTGTTGTGATACTCGAATTGATCCATCAAAGCTTGTGTAGCGGAAATCACCTCACCGCCAACACGCGCGTCAATCAGAAAATCAAGTTCCACCCCTTTCCAAGAAAAACTGTTTCTAAATCCTAGATTATACTTAGGAGCTGCCGAACCAACTTTTATGAAAGTATTTTCTTCAGCCGATACACCTCCATTTGAAATAAGAATATCACCATGTAAGTCTTGTTTAAATTTAGTCGCATAAATGTCAGACATACTACCACCTTTTTTCAAAATCATTCTGTATGAATCTGCAGTGGCCACGGAAAACTCTGTCGGTGACTTTACGGTCATACCCGTAGTGCGGTCGGTTACATATTCAGGAAGTAATTCTTTAATCTCATTACGGTTCATTGAATAAATCAAGTTTGAATTCCAATTTACCGGGCCTAAATCCTGATTAAAACCTACACTTAGTTCAATACCCCAGTTGTTTACTTTTTTCCTGCATTTTCATATGCAAAAGCGTATCCTGTGCTGGGCGGCAATTCATATTTAAACAACTGATTGTATGTGTTTGAATTGTAATATGTTGCTGCAAGGTTCAATTTATTATCAAACAACCGTAAGTCCATACCAAATTCAAATGCTTTGGTCATTTCCGCTTTAAGATGATTGGCAGGTGAGAAGTTAGCACTTGTAGCATTACCATTTTCCAAAACCACTGTTGCATAAGGCAAGTATGCACTTGGAGGATTACCTACTTGCGCATAGGAACCACGAATCTTCCAGAAAGAGAATACTTTTTTAGGAAGCAGAATAATCTCTGACAACACTACAGAAAGACCTACGGACGGATAGAATACATATTCCTTGGAAGTACCTACCAATGTAGAAAACCAGTCTATACGACTTGTCACGTCAGCATAAAAGAAAATTGCGGTACCCCAGTTCTGCTTTTACCATATAGAGATTGAGTCTGGGTATGCAATGATTGTTTGCTATATCCGCTTTCTGTTGAAGGTATATTACTTGGATGGAAAAAGTTCGGTACTCCAAGCAGATTGCCTTCAAAAAGTACTTGATTTATATTTTTCATCATAATAACTACCACCACCAAGGTTTACTAACAAGTGATAATTTTCACCGAACTTCTTATCTATATTTACTAAGAAATCAAGATAAGTTGAAGTATTCTTATCTTCTTGATTCATATAATTTCCTTGAGATTTGGAGAACAAACCATCAGTGGAAGCGTATAATTTACGTTCGAAATCAGTATAAGCATTATCAACGCGGGCACGTCCGATAATATTAAGCCAATTGGTTATATTCCATTTCATTGACAATGAAATGATATAACGATCTCTGTCGGTATTGAACATATTACGGTTGATAATCCAATACGGATTTTGCATACCCAATCCCTGATTACCATAAGGCCAATATTGAGTCTTGAAATTTCTGTCGGCATCATATCTTTCATAAACAGCATATTTATTCATCTCATCACTTGGTGGAAACAAATAGACTGGAACCAACGGATTATAGTACATACCTTGTCCGTTACTGTTTTGGTTATTCTGTTTGATATAAAATAATCCCATATCCATACTTAAAACGTCTTTAACGATGTCCCAAGAATTACGGAATGTAAAATTATAGCGATTATATTTATTATTATCAATAACACCTTCTGAATTTACAGATCCAAAAGATATATGCGTCTGATTTGTTTCTGTACCAGTAGATACAGCAATAGAATTCATTGTATTAAATCCTGTTTGAAAGAAATCCAAAGGATTATAATCGGAAGGTTTCTCTAATTTATCCCCCAACTTTTAAATTCACCTTCTTTACGTCCATACGTATTCTGGAATTCAGGAGTAATAAAGGTCTTGAAAAACTAGTGCTATTTGAATAACTTATTCTGGGTTTTCCAATCGCACCTTTTTTTTGGTTGTGATCAGTATCACACCATTCGCACCTCTATTACCATATAAGGAGGCTGCAGAAGCACCAGTCAGAATGGACATACTTTCTATATCCTCCGGATTAATATTAGATATTCCATCTCCGTCGGCCACTTCCACTGACTCATAAAAATTATCTGATTGTTTGGTTCTTAACCCTTGCATTGGAATACCATCCAAAACGTACAACGCATTGTTTTCACCAAATAATGATTTGGTACCACGCATGACAACGCGGGAAGATCCTCCAGTTCCAGACGAACTCTGATTAATAGTCACACCTGCTACCTTACCAGAAAGGCTATTTATAAAGTTGGCATCTTTCACTTTTGTTATACCGGCAGCTTTTATTTCCTGCACATTATACGTCAATGCCTTAGCTTCTCTCTTAATACCCAATGCTGTAACAACCACTTCATCCAAGGCCTTTGTGTCAGAAGCCATTGTAATATTATAAACAGTCTTATCTGATATTTTAACCATTTGAGTCGTATACCCGATATACGAAACCTTCAGGAAATCGTTTTTGGTAACACGGATTGTAAAATCTCCATTCAGGTTAGTTATTGTACCACCACTACCACCATTAATTGAAACATTAACTCCAATCAAGGCTTCTCCTTGTTCGTCCACAACCCGACCTTGTATTTCCTTTGATACAGACTCTTCCTTTTTTCCGGAATTATCATGATATAGCTATCTTTTAATTTATAACTAAATCCTGTTCCTTTTAATATGACCTTGAGTGCCTGTTCTAACGGTAGTTCACTCACATTCAAAGAAATACGTTTACTTCCTCCAAGTTGAGATTCATTATAGGCAACGGACATTTTAGATTGTTTCTCAACTTCTGTCAATGCTTCTCGTAATGTTATTTCATTTTTCTTAATAGTTATTTTCACATTACTTTGAGCAAAAGAGCACTGTTTGCGCGAATAGCAAACAGCAAAAAAATGTTATACATTTAGCTTTTAATAGATATAAATTCATATCTTAGTAGCGTTTTTAGTGTTAAACTCATAATATTATATTCATCAAAGATTTAAGCTGGTAGCTTTAATACTAAAAAAGTCATTTCATATCCGGAATCAGGCGGCATCCTTTTTCCGGATACTTTTTACATAATCAATGATATTTAAGGTTAAACAAAATATTTGTAAGATAATTACTTAATCAGTTTTATATAACATACATTCTCTTCTATTTTATAATCAAATCCTCCTACTACTTCTTTCATAATATCCATAATTTCTCCAATATCCGAGTTTTTACGGAAACTAAAATTATATTTATCATTACTGAAATGACTGATATTAAATTGGAATGTGATATTAAAGCGACGCTCCAATTCAGCTATGATTTCTTTCATCGTATCTCCGCGGAATATATACAATCCCTTTTGCCAAGCTGTTACAGCTTCTACATCAGCATTAGCTAACACTACTTGACCACTATTTTTTTGATATATAATTTGCTGTCCCGGATGTAGTATATAGTTTCTTCTTTCTTCATCACAATCTACTTTTATCTTCCCATGAAGTAATGTTGCAACAATTTCATTACTTTCCGGATAAGCACCCACATTAAACTCTGTCCCCAAAGCTGTAACAGCCATGCTTCCCGATCTCACAATAAATGGTTTCTCCGGATCCTTTTTCACCTTAAAATTAGCTTCTCCTACCAAATATACCGTGCGAGTATCTCCTTTGAAAGCTTCCGGATAAAGTAATAAGGTTCCGGAATTAGTCTGTACTTTACTTCCATCGGGTAGTTCGATTGTAATCATATCACCAGCAGGAGTGAATTTTTCTATCATAGCAACTTCCGAATACATATTCTTAGCATAAAAGAAAGTTCCTGAAATAGCAACAGCCAGTACAACTACTGCAACTGCTGCATATTGCCATATCTGCATTCGGAATTTTCGCACAGTTTTTTGTTGACCTGCACCTATCTTATTATATACATTAGAAAGAGAAGCCCATGTACCCGCATCAGCTTTACCTTCAGTTTCACTCCATAGTGTATGTAAAGCAGCCTCTTTTTTCATCAGAATACTCTTTATCCACCAGCCATTGATGCACTTCTTCAATTACTTTCTCACAATGCTGGGAAGCTGTGAATACACTAATTATTTTTTGAATATAATTCTCCATTTTTCTGTTGCCTTATAATATATAGACAACTAGCTAAAACAGACTACTCAATAGAAACAGAAAAAAAATGCAATTAAAATGACTTTTTTAATTCTTGCAAAGCTAAATAGATATGTCGTTCTACAGTCCGAACGGAAAGCTGCAGATTATCAGCTATTTCCTGATTACTCATTCCTCTTTGCCGGCTCATAGAAAAAACTTTTCTCCGTTGCTCTGGCATATTATCTAAAGTAAGTTTTATTAAAAGTTGGAGTTCTTTTGCATAAAGCTTATCATACATATCAAATTCATAAGAAGGGGAATTTTCTTGAGATAGTTTTTCCTGATAATTAAGTTCTACGGACTGATGTTTCAGGAAGTTATAAATCTGATTACGAGCCATTGTATAAATATAGCTATCCCATGTCTCTTTATTCTCCCAAATCTCTGGATTATCCCACAGTTTGACGAATATATCCTGGGCAATATCTTCTGCATCTTCTTCCGAATGTAGGATTTTCCATGCGAAAGCTTTTACTTTAGGAAAAGTAAGAATGAAAAATTGTTCAAATTTTCTCTTCTTTTCTTGTTCTTTTTATGTGTGTCATCAAAGATCGTCCGGTTAGATTTATTTTTTATGAGAGCCAAAAATAAACGCTTTTATCAAAAAAAACAAATAATAACAACGATAAAAATAAATATATTTATGTCATCCAGTCATCTACCACGCCAATAAGTCGTTCTAATAAGGGTCATTACCAACCCAAATAGAAAAAATATATTTTCTTCTTGAACATGATGACATAATCATATTTCTATAGTGTACTCATACAGTGTCATGATTATTGACACTATATGAGCAAATTAACTTATTTCACAGAAATCGTCTTTGATAATCTGATATCATCCGACGCTGCTCCAATCATCAGCTGGAAGCTTCCCGGTTCTACGATTCGCTCCATTTTTTGATTGATAATGGATAAATCCTCTTCTACCAAAGTGAATACAATTGTTTTTTTTCTCTCCCTGCTTCAAAAGAAACGCTTAAAATGTTTGAGTTGCCGAAGTGCCCGGACTACAGAAGCATACTCATCACGAATATAAAGTTGAGCCACTTCTTCACCATCATACTTTCCTGTGTTTTCTACATCAAATGATATTTCAAAATGCAAAGGCGCTTGTTGTGTCACTTTTAAATTGGAATATTCGAAAGTTGAATAACTTAATCCATATCCAAATGAATACAATGGGGAGGCAGACATTTCTACATAATCGTGACATTTAGGGGCTTTCTTATTATAATATACGGGAATTTGTCCCTCTGACCGGGGAACAGAAACAGGCAAGCGACCTGCCGGATTATAATCACCAAATAAAACATCAGCAATGGCATCCCCCCCTCTTGTCCGGGATAATAGGCGGTCAGCAATGCATCTGCATGTTCCGCTGCCCAATTTTTATTTAATGGACGTCCCTCAATGTAAACCACAATCAGGGGCTTTCTCGTTGATTTCAAGGATTCTAGTAATTCCAGCTGTTTTCCTAACAAAGAAAGAGTTGCACGATCAAAGCCTTCTCCACACTCCATATCACTGATTTGGCTTTTATCTGCAATAGCAGCTCCCGTCTCTTTATAAGTCGTTTTAAAATCACGAGCACTGGAACCACCCACTACTGCAATCACCACATCTGCACGATTAGCAGCTTCAACTGCTTTCGCTATTTCATTGTTGGTAGTATCACGGATAGCGCAACCTCTTACATACTCAACGCGTGAAAGAGATAATTTAGAAATGATTCCATCCAGTACCGTTTTTATATTTTCGTCTTTTTGGGGAGCTGTATAATCACCCAGCATATTATAACAATTATCTGCATTTGGGCCAATTACCGCTACTTTACGGATGTTTTTACTCAAAGGCAGAATGTCATGCCTATTCTTTAATAAAGTCACCGATGCTTGTGCCATCCGTCGTGCATTGGCAATATGATTTGCATTACGAACTCTTTCAATCGCTATTTGGGGATCTACGTATGGATTTTCAAACAATCCCATTTCAAATTTTAATCGTAGAACCCTGCAAACGACTTCATCAATAATAGCCTCTGACAAACGTTTCTCTTTTACAGCCCGATAAATATTCGTATAAGCTTCTCCACCTAAGTCAACATCTACTCCGGCAGAAACTGCTTGAATAGCCGCATCCTCTATAGAAGAAGCCGTATAATGACTTTCATATATTCCTTCAATACTATATAAATCGGAAACAACAAAACCTCTAAACTTCCACTCATTACGCAAGAGTTGAGTCAGCAAATATGAGTTGGCAGTACATGGGATTCCGTCTATTGAATTATAAGAAGTCATCACAGAAAGAGCACCAGCATCAATCGCTTTTTTTAAAAGGCGGTAGGAAGTTTTCATGCAATTCTCTCATTCCAACTAAAGCTTGATTCCCATTCTGTCCGCCCTCCGGTACGGCATAGGCTAAAAAATGCTTTAGAGTAGCTATCGTACTGTTTTTCCGGGAAATATTTCCGTTGATTAATCCATCTACCATTGCCGCCCCCAAAGTCCCGCTTAATACCGGATCTTCTCCAAATGTTTCTTCCACGCGGGACCAACGGGGATCACGGGTCAGATCAAGTACGGGACCGTAACTAATATGCCCACCTTGGGAACGAATTTCTTTAGCGATAACTTGACCAACTTCTTTTACTAATTCCGGTGACCAAGTAGCCGCCATTCCGATACCCGTAGGAAAAACAGTAGTACCAATTGCCATGTGCCCATGAGGGGCTTCTTCTGCTAAAAACATCGGAATTCCCAGACGGGTATTCTCCATCACATACTTTTGCAATGCATTTCCTGCCTTTGCTGCCAGTTCCGGATTAAGTCCATTTGCTATAGTTTTCTTTGTCCAAGGGTCTGCACGATAAGTCGCCCAAAGCATTCCAACATTCCTTTCTTTGATTAATTGCTTGAACTTTTCGGAAGGATGAACTTCATTACCATGTATTTCATACATTTCCCAACCTAAAGGACAAAGTAACTGACCGACCTTTTCTTCTAAAGTCATGCGGGAAAGTAAATCTGAAAGTCTTATATCTATTGACAAACAGCGATCTTTGTAAGCAGGTAACGAGGGAGAGGATTGAGTAAACCCCAAAGTACATACCATCTGTACTATCACCAAGATATACAATCGTTTTATCATAATGTTATATGCAGTAAAATGACTCAATTAATTTATAGTGTATTTCTAATCTTTCAAATAGAGATATTCAATCCTACTTATCTATTTCTCCTTCAAATATAACTGTATGTACAGGTTGATGAGCATCATTTGTTATCAACTTGACCTTTGCATCCAATAGATGGTTTGAAGATGATACATTTAATTCAAACAGAACCTCCAGACACTCATTTTGCTTCAAAACCTTTTCACCCCGGATATTAGTAGAAACAAATTCCGGACATTCTATTTTGCGGATAATAAGAGGATTCGCCCCTTCATTAGTAACTTTTACTTTTCGCTGAATATGCTTTTTTAATGAGATATTCCCCAAATTAAAATAAGATTGTGAACACTTCATTCGGGGAGCAGTTGCCGTGCTTACTTTTCTCATATCATCAATCACTGTACCAAAGATTTGTATAGGAGAACTGTGTACGGAATTGGCACTAATAATAATCTTATCTTTAAATGTACCGTAAAAGCCTTTTAAAGGAGAAGCTGTTATTTTTATAGTCGCACAAGATCGACCTTGAAGAGATGATGGCATAGATATCGACAAACATCCACTCTTATCCAACAGCGAGTATGACAACCTGACCATTTTATCCGATCGGTTATAGATTCTAATTTCCAATTGTTTTGACCTCCCATTATGCTGTAACAGATCATAAGATAGAGTCATTCGATCTGCCAGAATATCTGATGATAAAGAATAAGGATATTCATCCTCTATACGATTCATTGTATTTATCGTGCCTTTTACCCAAAGAGTATTGACACTTTGCCCTGAATTAGAAACAACCCTTATACTCTTAGAGAAAAAGTTTGTTCGCCCTTTAGGATCGAAAGTTACGGTAATAGTGCCTGTATGCCCTGGTTTTACAGGTTGTTTACTATAAACAGGAATGGCACACCCACAAGTTGAAATCACTTCTTCAATCACAACAGGAGAAGTATGTATATTAGTAAAATGAAAAGTATGACTCACTTTGCCTTCTACTTCCTGAATATTACCAAAATTCCAAGTAGTAGTATCAAAACGTAATACAGCTTTTTCCCTGTTGTTGAGCACATACGCCAACAATAGAGCACAGTAAAACGATCAAAGCTGACATAAAACGTTTCATCATCATTTCTTTAAGTTAATATTGGGAGTTACGTAAAAACACAATAACTCCCAATATAAAATCACATTTTAATTATCTTGAGGCAAATCATTGAATTCTGCATTCCAAATGATATTTGCCGAAGCAGGGAAAAGTTAAATCACGCCCATTGCCCGAACTGTCCTTCAATGTATTTCCTTCTCCTTCATCCAATTTCCAATAGCCATATAAGTTCGAAGAAGATGGAGAAGCTATTGTACGCAAGTTAGCTTTTACTTCTTCCGCCGTCAGACACTTCTTCCACATACGAATATCAGAAATCAGACCATCAAAATACATACTTGAACTTGTATTACCAAACTGAATACCAGTCAACGTATATCCCACCTTGAATCTTTGAGAAGAGGATGGTCCCCAACGTTTAGTAGGTTTTGCAGAAGCAACTTCCTCACCGTTAATATATAAACGATAAGCAACCTCAATATTCTGGCCCGTTTTTGTTCCGTCACAAGTAATAGTCAACCTTACCCATTGATTAGCCGGCAACGTTATATTTTGATTAGCCAATGTCAAGTCACATTGACGATTACCAATATTAGACGCTCCCGTTGCACCAGTTACACGTAGTTCACAACCACTAAAAACCTCATTATTATTGTTGGTATCTTTACCACGCCATGTACCTATATAATTAGTTCCACTGTGCCAACTATATGGATATACAAGCATTTCAAACGTATGCGTATTATCTTCAATCGTAACTACTTCATCATTTGCGAAACTTAACGTACGATACATATCCGTTGAATAAGAACTCATATTCAATCCCGGTATATAATCCAATTCCCCATCAATGCTAATCGTAAAATAAGAAACAGAACGAGTGTCCGTTACAAATTGCCTACACACGTTTCATCTATTGTTGCAACAATAGGAAGCAAATATTCTTCACCTTCCACCAAACCGAACAATGATGAAAACTTAACTGATAAGGAATTGGATTCTTGCTGTCCTGCCTTCACTATCGCATTTTTAGCTTGCAACTCATAGACAAAAGCGGGCATCATCTTATAAGACGTGTTATTTGCAGCATTATAAGCCTCTACCATACTTTCGTCCACGGCAATGTCACACAATAAAGTAGTAGCAGCAGGTTTATCCAGTTTGATAGTATAATCATAAACATAGCTTCCTGCATCCAGTATCTCCCTATAATCAATAGAAACAGGTCCTGCTTCCGACTGTGGCATCTCTATTGTCGGCAATTCAATAAAATCATTGTCATCATCCGAACAGGATGTGAATCCTACTCCTCCCAATAAAACAAGCAAAAGGAGAGTTAATCTATTTATATTGTTTTTCATTATCATACAGTCTATTCATTTATTATTACCTTATTCAAGACATTTATTCGTATCATCATAAGTCCAGTCAATCGTGATTCCATTCTTATAACTGATATCACGCTTGGACGGAGATAAATCATAGAAAGTAGTTCCTTCTCCTTCATTCATTCTCCAATAAGACACAAGCCCATTGGTAGAAGGATCTACCCCACATACATTTGCTTTAATTTCACGAGCAGACAAAGGACGAGTCCAAAGGCGCATCTCACTCAAACGACCATAAAACAATTGTGAAGATTGATAACCTTTTGAAGGCATACCGATCTGTACTCCATAAAGCGCATATTCATACGGAGCAACTGTCATTGAGTTATCTTTCTCTCCATTAATATACAATGTCAACGTACTGCCGTCATTTACCAAGGCAACAGCATACCAGGTATTTAAAGCAAAGCGAGTATTCGATGACATTTTACCCTGTTTAGTTGTTACATGCAACTGGTTCGGCTCATCCGTTCCTTCACCAAAACGAAGCAGGTTCTGGTCACATTTAAAGCCTCCATCATCAATCGCTCCCCCTTCTACAGACGCTTCACTACCTCCAAATGAGCAAACACGGGTAGTACCGGAAGCTCCGGAAGAACGAAATTGAGTAGCGTAAATCTTCACTTCCCATGTATAAGTAGGCAATGAAGGAATAGGATCCGGAAGCTAAAAACTGATAAGCCATAGAAGCCTGTCCTACATACGGAGCATGGAAACGCAATGTTCGAGATACTTTCAGAAAAATAGTACGCCCTGCTTCTATAATATCCAAATCTCCCGTCGCACTTTTTATGGTAACCGGTATCAAATAAACACGTCCCGGAACAAATTCCGAATCATCGGCAATTGAAAGAGAGGCAGCAGAAGAAATTGCCTGTCCTGCTGAAATCGTAACCTCCGGATTTTCAAATGTATATGATTCATCCGGAATGGGATAATAATTGGTTCCCATTTCCTCATTATAAGTATCAACCAGACTTGCATCAACAGCCAGATTCACCTGAATATCCGATTCAACGCGAGAAGTTGAAGTCACAGAAACAGCATACGCAGATGGAAATCCATCAATGGCAAACTTTACCAATCTATCCGAAGATGTTCCGGTCATTAACAACCCGTCACCTTTTTGAGCGGCTTCCTGGCATCCCTGCAGCATAAAAGAAGCTATTCCTATCAAAGCAGCTCCCCATATCTTTTTTATATTATTCAATGTTTTCATACCTTGCATACAAATTTAAAATTCATCCATTTTCTTCTTCCGTTTCTTGTTTAGTAGACTGTTGTACAGGCTTTCCGGCAGGATTTTGTTCCTGAATACCACGTCGAAGGCTATAATAAGGAATAGCGGCTTTCTCTTTATCACCTATAGCCTGATTAGCAGGACGAGTGGTATTGTATTCATATTCAAAATAATATCCGCCGAATCCGCCTTTTCGTCCTTGTGTAGGATTCCAGCGTGCCATACCTATTACAGAATAGATTGGATTGCCCCATGAATCTACTTTATTTCCATCGGCTTCCGTAAATTCGACTCCACCATTCTGCCAGTACCATCCCATTTGTTCCGTAGCAACGAATTTTTCAGGAGGACACCAGCTGCTAAGCTGGTCAAATTTAGATTGCAAACTTTGAGCACTACCGGTGGTGTAACATTGTCGTACAAAATAATCGACATAAGGTTCTGTTTCCTTAGGAGGAAGCTGATTATAGAAGTCAACAATTAATAATTTGTCTGTACCCGATTGAGGACCGAAATAATTTCCCAATATCTTTATAAACTTTGTAAAGTTATCATTTTGCAACCAGTCGCCTTCCGGTTCGTAGTCCAAGTCCAAACCATCCAGATCATTACGCAACACACATCTCGCAAGATGCAAAGCATAAGCCTCGATACCTGCGTCGGTTTTAGGAAACTCCGTACTTCCAATACGGCAAATCGTACACATCACAACGCGAGTCCCCTTTACTGCACGGATATAATTCATTTCCTCATAAGCAGTCGGCAAATAACGCTCGTTATAATAACTAGTTTCTACATAAGCCGGATTGTTGGAAGGAATACCTGACCACAGACTGACGATGTCCAGACTATCCGGTAAACCAATGAAATGAAGTCCCTGCGAAGGAGATGCTTCTGAAGTATAACCGGCATACCAGCCGAAACAAATAGCATGATCTGTTTTCTTATATTCACGCAGGTTCTGATAATATTCTTCATTATAAGTATTAGCCGCCTGTATAACTTCCGGTTCAATATCCGTATCACAACCACTCACAACAAATGTCAAGAGATAGGTGAACAAAAAATATACATAATTTCTTTTCATATTCTGCATTATTTAAGTAACCAATTATTTATTAGGCACATCCCACCACAATCTGACACCCGGGTTATCTACGCCACCTAAAAGTGTGATGCCTTTATCCAACTCTGTTCTATTCGTATTATATTCCGATTCCGGATAAGGTAATCTGCGGATTTGTATATTTGTGTCTACAGAACCTCCGGAACTTTCGTTCACAACAACCGGAAATACTTTCGGGTAACCGGTACGGCGGAACTCTGTCCATGCCTCTTGTCCCACCGGATAAAGAGCAATGTACTTTTGAGTAATGATTTGTTCCAGATTTGTTTTAAAATCCCCCGATTCATCCCAAGCAATAGAAACAGTACCTAAAGCATCCATGGAATGAGATGATGTCACCGGATCCTCATAATTGGCTGGCACATATCCACCCGCCGCAGTTCTTGTCAGATACGCGTCAGCTCCCGATGCACCATGTTCATCAAAAGACATTCTTATTCCATCTTCATAATACTTTTTAGCATCGGCATTCGTTCCCCAACGCAAAGCATATTCCGCCAACAAGAAATATGATTCGGATGAACGCATCCACACTACATTGGAAGTAGCGGTTGCCTGTGGTTCGGCAAAGATTCCTGTTATATATTTATCCTTACTTACGTCCTTTGACATTCCGGCTCTTATACCCCGATATTTTCCACCCGTACCTGTCTCGAAGTAAGCAGAAAGTCGTGGATCCTGATAACCATTCATGTATGAATCCAGCGTCGCTCCCATACAAATATCATCCCATCCTTTCAGAATATACAGAGGACTTTCATAAGTCGCTATCGGAGTAATATGCTGAAGTTCTGCTAAATCAGACTTTACATTCATCAAACCATAACTATTGCCAATAGCCAGTTGGGCTTCACTTTTTGCCTTTGTTTCATCCACATAGGCAAGATGCAATGCAAGACGCAAACGAAGTGAATTGGCAAACTTTATCCAAGATGTAACATCACCGTTGAACACACAATCCCATGATGACAAAACTTTACTTCCGGATGCAGCATAACTATCCAAGTTATTGATAGCTCCATCCAACTCCTCAAAGAATCTGTAATAAACATCCTTTTGCGAATCATAAGGCACTTCTTTTGAAACTCCAAAATTCAAATAAGGAATAGGACCATAGGTATCTGTCACACGATGCATTGCCGCTACTTTCAGAATTTGTGCCATAGAAAACCGGGGATCTTCGTCATTGTTAATCGCTTTTCTTATTTCACGCCAAGCATTCATAGTCGTCAGGTAATTGGTAGTGAACATATCACCATACCAACTTCTTTTATCCCAATTGTAACGACCGGCAGAATTGATACTGGGAGCAGGAAAACCAAAATAGCCGACATAGCCATCTCCACCCATCACTTCCACAGTCTGATATCTGTCCGAACCGATTTTAAGTCCCGGTTGTGCTACCACCAGTACGTTCTGCTCCATCTGTAAAAGAAGAGAACCGGTTCTCACATTATCCCAATCCGTCATCTCATCGGTTGCTTCATTAGGATTGGTATTGTACTCCAGAAAATTCTTCGTACAACCTACATTTATCATGATTACTCCAAGGAGTAAGTAGTAGTTCCTTACTTTAAAAAACTTACGTATGTTCATCATTATTTTTTTTAAAGGTTATCCAATTAGAAAGAAATCTTTGCAGAAAATCCCATCGATCTCAAACTCGGTTGCATGAAATAGTCCATACCCTGGTTATAAGTACCTGTACTTGCAGTAGATTCCGGGTCAAATGGAGCCTTACAATATAGCATCCATAAATTACGCCCTACAAAGGACACATTCAATCCAGAAATCCATTTACACCATTTATTGATCGGAATATCATATCCCAATGTCAATTCTCCCAAACGAACATTCGTCATACTATATACATACATAGAACCTACATAACCTGTACCATTAGCTCCGATAGTCTGATACCATGTCTGGGCATCAATCATCTGACCGTTTACTTTCACGCCACCATTATCCCGCGCTTCTGCCGATGTCTTAGACACTCCATAATAGTCCATTACAGCTTGAGTGGCAGAAACTCCGATACCACCTACACGGGCATTCAACATAAATCCGAGACTGATTCCTTTCCAATTAAATTCATTTCTCCAACTAAGAGTATATTTCGGATTGGTATTACCGGCATAGACATAATTATTCTTATCCGTTTCCAATGCACCTGTCATTGAATTCATCCAGATATATCCATGCTCGTCAGTTCTCATTGTATTCACATATACATCTCCCATAGAGCCCCCCACTGTTAGCCGTTGTTTGGCACCGCCTAATGAATAAACATCCATTTCGTCGAGATGTACTGTCACTCCCAACTCTTCATTTGTATATTCAGGGAGTAATTGGTCAATGCGGTTTCTGTTGAGCGACCATAGTAAAGTTGTTTTCCAATCTACAGGCCCTATATTCTGTTTAAAGCCAAGAGCTAACTCAATACCTTTATTCGTTACTTTACCTGCATTTACATATAGTTTAGAATATCCGGTTGTTGTAGAAATTTCCGGACTGAAGAGCTGATTCTCTGTATATGTCTTATAAGCTGTCACGTCCAGTGTCAGTTTATTATCAAACAGACCTAAATTAAATCCTCCTTCCCATGAATGAGTTCTCTCCGGTTTAAGGTCTTTTATCGGGAAATAAGAAGTGGTATTCAACCCTCCCAACACTGCGTAAGTAGTGATAGCCCTGAATCTTTCCGGTGCATTACCCACCTCACTATATGAAAGGCGAACCTTTGCATAAGAAAGAATGTTAGATTTCATTGTAAACATATTAGTCAGAATTGCTGAAGCACCGATAGAAGGATATAATATGGAAGAATGGTTTGTTCCTGCCAAAGCAGATATCCAGTCATTACGTAACGAACCGTCTACATAAACCATGCCCTTATATCCTAATGAGAATGTTCCGAATAAAGAATTGGTACGGTCGTGATAGTTCGTATTTTTATAGGTTAATTTACCGGAAACGTTCGCATTGTTAGAAGTAAACAGATTAGGAATGGTCAGCAATCCGCCGCCAAAATTAAGTTCCTTATAATCCAAATCCAATAAACTGGCACCTAAAGATGCTGTCAGATTCCATGTGTCGTGATAGAAATATTTATTGATATTCAACATGGCATCCGCATATATCTGACTGGTATTCTTGTTCGATTGCACGTATGCTCCTTTATCCGAGTTTTCAGCAATCACATTCAAAGTGGAAGCATACATTTTCTTTTCCGAGTTGATAGTTTCCTTATCCAGTTTCACGCGTCCGGAAACATTCAACCAATCTGTTATCGTATATTTTAGTGAACCGCTTGCCAGAAAACGGTCTTTCTTGTTGGTATACATATTCCGGTTCGTAATCCAGTAAGGATTCTGCATGGATAATCCATTTTCTTTCAATGGCCAAAACTGTGTTTTTATGTTACGGTCTACATCATATCGTTCATAATACTGATATTTCGAGAAATCATCACCGCGAGGAAATAAATAAACGGGAACCAATGGATTGGCATACTCTCCTTGTGACAACATATTCTGTTCCTTTACATTAGAATACATAAAACTTAAATCCATCGTCAGTTTATCATTCAGCATAGAGGTCGTGTTACGAACAGAGAAATTATATCTGTCCAAGTCATTATTCTGAATGATACCCCGGGCATTCACAGCACCTACGGATACATAGGTTTGATTTTTTTGTGTCCCTGTAGTCAGACTTACAGTGTTTGCTACATTGTAACCTGTCTGAAAAATCTTTAACTTCATAATCGGTAGGAGATGACAATTTAGATGCCCAACTATACCGCTCTCCAGTTTCCGAACCATACGTATTCTGGAATTCCGGCAATCGGAATGGTGAATAGAAGGTTGAATTATTACTGTAAGTCAATCTGGTTTTATCTACAACCCCTTTCTTCGTTGTGATAAGTACCACACCATTGGCAGCAGCCGAACCGTATAGTGCAGCGGCGGCCGATCCGCTAAGTACTGAAATTGATTCTATATCATCAGCGTTGAAGTTAGCCAATCCGTCACCGGATTGTCCGGCACCCGTATACTGATCGTCAGGTTGTTCACCTGATATATTAGCCAAAGGAACTCCATCTACTACATATAGAGCGTTGTTATTACCTGATATAGACTTCGTACCACGCATTACCACACGGGCACCGCCTCCAATACCGGATGAACTTGCATTGATATTCACACCCGCCACCTTACCGGCAAGACTGCTCATCACATTCATATCTTTCGCCTTTGCCACTTCGTCGCCGCCAATCTGCTGCACATTGTATGTCAAAGACTTGGTTTCGCGTTTAATGCCCAAAGCCGTTACAACAACCTCATTCAAGACTTTTGCATCTTCCGTCATCACAATGGAAAGCGATTTATTATCTGTAACCTTCACCTCTTGAGAAGCATATCCAATATAAGAGATCTCCAATACCGCTCCCTTTTTAGCTTGAATCTGAAAGTTTCCGTCGAAATCTGTAATAGCACCGGTAGTTGTCCCTTTTACTTTCACATTCACTCCGATCAAAGGTTCTCCTTTTGTATCTTTCACTGTACCTTTTACCTGGATAGTCGGATCTTGCTCTGTTACATTCAATTTATTGGTAGACAAGATAATCTGCTTATCAACCACTGTATAAGTAATGTTGGTTCCTTTAAACACCTCATCAAGAATATCCAGTATCTTACCTGAATTGTTTCTCACAGAAACAATACGGTTCTTCTGAATTGTTTTATCATTATAAAGGAAAACATAGTCGGACGTCTCCTCTATTTTATTCAGTATCTGTTCTACAGATACATTGTTCATTGAAATGGCAACCCGCGTTCGCTGGGCATAACCATCTTCGGCAGAAAGTTGTAATACTACTGCGAAAAGTAGTGCTAGACTAATCCTCATAACTAAAGGAAGTTTTAGATTTAAAGCATATTTAGGACATAATGCTGTAAATGAATGATTTTTTTTCATACATTTGTGGCTAACTAAAGTTTATTACTAAATGAACTATGGTTTGATTCCGGCTAGTGTTTGCGAGACCTTGTACCGTGAATCTGGAAAATTCGGAGGAAGACAGCTGTTGGTAGCAGCTTTCTTCCTTTCTTTTATTCTCTTGTGTTATTCCATGGGCTTTTATTTTAAGGGTTACTACTCTAATATAAATCTACTCTAATTTTAGTCTTTGATAATGTATCATCTGCCTGTTGTTGCGGTTCTTCAATTTTCCATTTTAAATCGGCAGACCTGGCCAGATAATCCAATATCTGCGACAGAGTTTCAGTCCGGAAAGTAGCCCGGTACTTATATTCTTTTCCAGACCTATTGTTAAACTGAATTTCTACATTAAAATGTCGTTCCAGACGCTTCAGGATTTCTTCTAATGAAGCATTTCTGAAAATTAGTTTTCCATCTTTCCAAGCTATCTTTCCATAGACATCCACTTTATTTTTTTTCGACTTTTGACTCTGTTTGTCGTAAAGCAACTGTTCTCCAGGAGCCAATACGATTGTTTCCTGATCGGGGGTTATCACATTTACCTTACCCTTTTCCAATACTGTTTCTATATAATTATCATCCTCATAAGCAGCTACATTAAATTTGGTACCATAAACATATACGCTCAAGCCATTCGGAGTATTTACATAGAAAGGACGATCTTGGTCTGCCTGCACTTCGAAATATGCTTCACCCTTCAACTCTACCAACCGGTTGTCTTTCTTGAAAGTGGTAGGATAACGCATGTACTACCTGCATTCAACCATACTACAGAATGATCCGGAAGTTCATAACGTATGACAGAACCGGTAGCGGTTACCACCTCTGCATATTTCTCGTCGGTTTCTGTTCCACTAAAATATAAATATCCCAAAACCAGAGAAGAGAGAAATAAAGGTATAGTCAGAAATGCTGCATAACGCATCAGTTGATTATACATGTTCTTTCTTCTATTAGTTTTTAGTTTGGCTTGTGCTTGATAATAGGCACCCAATACATCAATGGATTCCATTTCTTTAATATCATCTCCCAATGCTTGTGCTTTACGGAGCAATGATTCCGGACTCATATTTTCCATATTTTCTTTCAAAATCTTATCTTTTAATTGTAATTACACTTATAATACAACTGAAGTAATTGGAAAAGGACAGCAAAAACAAACTTTTTTTATTTTATTTTTCGAGCCATGCCAAATTGAAGCGGTAATGCAATCGGCTACTAAGGATATGAACCACATTATCAGGAGTTTGTGTTCCTGCAAGATAGCCACGTGGTTCAGCATGATTTTCATCCATTTCGAAATATCCCGTCCATGCTCCACCGTTTAAAAAGCGATATTCACCGTCCGTCAGTAGTTTTCTTACCGGCCATGTTTTCCCTCATCGTAGGAAAGAGCCGCATACATGCCATATCCTTTCTTCACATTTCCATTTTTATCCTTTAAATTCCAGACCACGTTCTTCCAAAGGCGTACGTTGCGGATGGTCTGTGAAAGAAACCAATAGCAAAGGTCCTTCATTCAGTCTCATTAAAACAAGACGCTGACCTCCGTCAATAGGAGGGAGTTCGCTTGCTACATATTTCCAGGTCTTTCCCATATCATCTGATATGCTCATTGGCATTCGGAGTTTTCCTTCTTTATTCCGTATGCTATTACCACGTCCCATAGCCATCAAACTTCCGTTCCCTAATTGTACAATTCCCGCATGGATACCTGCGATTGTACTTCCCGTTCCTCCTTCTTTGAAATCCGGCAAAGGAGCGCCATCCCAAGGATCGCACCATGTTTTTCCTCCATCTTTACTGATTTGAACAGCTGCCCCGTCATGACTGCCGGGACCCGCATCACAGGCTTGAACCAGCCATCCCTCACGTGTGCGAATCGTACCAGCTATTACCTGATGACGTTTGGTATGTTCGGGAGCTATCAGTTTAGGAGTGCTCCATGAAGCACCGTTATCTGTGCTGGTACGTAGTACCATTGCGAGATTCTGCCAGTCTCCCGATGCTTCCACTCCATTGATATGATACAATTTTCCTTTCCCGTCATTGAGCAAAGCGCTTCCTGTCATATTCCGATCCGGAACTTTAAAGAATAAAGAAGCCACATCCCAATCAGTATGCCCGGCACGCAAGCGGGAACCGAGTACTACCATCCCTCTCCCATTCTCTTCATTTGCAGAAAACCATATTGCCAGCAAATCTCCATTATCACACCACGTAACTGCAGGCTGATGATTATGCAGATAAAATGGGGTATTCGAATCACATGCCGGACGTACCACAAATGGTATCGGAGGCAGAAACATCGGTGTGATAGCAGATACTTTTTTCCATTTTATAGATGTATTTTCTACAGATTCCTGATTGAACGGGACAGGGGCAGATGTTCCCGATACATTCAAACGAGTATCTGCTTCCACAATTCTAAATCCGGTTTGGGAATGTTTATCTTCCGGGAGCATAGCCAGTCGATTGGCACTTCGCAAGTATTTCTCCGGGGTGTGATGACTCCCTCCTCTAGTGACCCGAAACTCTCCTGCCAATGGTCCTGCCGGGTCTTTCTGCTTTTCTGCGGAATAAGAAGCATACCAATCCAAGCACCATTCTTCCACATTTCCATGCATATCATAAAGCCCGAATGTATTAGGAGGAGTCTGAGCTACTTTTAAAGATACCGGATCAAAGTCACGAACCACTTTTTGATTCCGATGATAAACTGCAGGTAACCCGTCTCCTGTGGAAAATAGTGTGTATGTGCCTGCCCGACAAGCATATTCCCATTCCGCTTCTGTTGGCAAACGATAGTTTTTGCCTTCTTTCCGGCTAAGCCATTCACAAAAGGCAACAGCATCGGAATAACTCACATTGACGACTGCTTCATCATCTTCCAGCGAAACACCGTTTTTTCCTCGTAATGCCCGATGTTCCGGACGGAATGACTCATATTGCGCATTCGTTATTTCAGTGATTCCCATACGAAACGGGCGAGAGATTACTACCTGATGGATAGGAGCCTCATCAAAATCTTCGCCTAATCCGTCACTTCCCATATAAAAACTTCCGACAGGTATTTCAGCCATCGGAATAAAAGACTTGGAAATTTCTTGAGAATGTATTGGCAAACAAAAGGTTATAGCCAATAAAAAAACTTGTTTTTCATATTTCAATCCTGTTTATATATAATACAATCAACCTATATACAAAAGGACAGCCTCATCTGATTATTTTTCTATTCATTAGTGTTGAAAGCAAAAAAAAGAATCGAAAATTAGGCTTTGATAATTATCTTATTATATATTTGCAGCAAAATGAAAAACTACAGAACCTCTAAATAATGAAAATATCTTTTTCCAAACAGACTAAGGAACGGGCTTTCAAACAACTTTATGAGGAGTATTATGCCCCATTTTGTCTGTATGCAAAAAGGTTTGTTGATGATAAAGAGACACGTGAAGACATCGTTTCGGATGTATTCGCTTCATTATGGGACAAGATGGATACCGATTCTTTCGACCTACAATCGAACACAGCATTGGGATATATCAAGATGTGCGTGAAAAACAGCTGCCTGAATTTCCTGAAACATCAGGAATATGAATGGAGCTATGCGGAAAACACACAGAAGAAAACTCCAGTCTATGAAACAGAACCGGATAGTGTATATACTCTTGACGAACTGTATTTTTTTACCGAATGCTATACGAAACATTGTACAAACTTCCGGAGAACTACCGTACAGTATTTATGAAATTCTTTGAAGGCAAAACGCATGTAGAAATTGCAGAAGAGATGAATCTTAGTGTGAAATCCATCAACCGTTATAAGCAAAAGACAATGGAACTGAAGGTATCTGACATCTGAATGTGTATGAACCTGAATAAACTTACCCAATATCTTGATAGCTTATAATGAGGTGAAGGGGTGAAGGATTATTTATCCTAGATTCACAGATTTCTATCACCGTAGTCGTCTGATTTATAACAATTCAAACAAGTGTGAAACCTATGAACCTTCGATATGAGCATCATAGTTATGTTGTTCTCAACAAACTGGAAAATGGTGTTTGATGCGTTTAGAAGAAGTATGAGATGAGCCCCGGCTCTCTTATTGAACCAACCAGCGACCGATATTACGGGTTTCTTTGTCGAAGTCCACACCTATCTTTACCAATTTGCGGTGGTGTATACAGTCTGTATATAAAACGTATTTAGGACGATGATAAGGTTCTAATATACTCTGTAGTTTGTCTTCTATTTCTTCTATGTCCGGCTGCCCTTCCAGCAACAAAGTCACCGCCTGCCCCAAACGTTGATCCGGTACGGAAGTGATGACAAACGGCACGGGAATATACGGGCGAAGGATTTTTCTATTTCCTCTGCCTGGATTTTTATTCCGCCGCTATTGATGACATTGTCTTTCCGACCGAGAATAGTAAAACTTCCATCGGGATAGATATGCGCAATGTCATTGGTTTGCAAAAATATCATCGCATACCAAAGGGGCTTTAATGACCAATGTATTTTCAGAAGATAAAGACAGTTCCACAGAAGCAAAAGGGTAATAGCGTTCGGAAGCTAATACCCCATTCAGACGGCGGAGAGCAATATGAGACAACGTTTCGGTCATGCCATAAGTAGAATAGATAGCACCCGGAAGATTTCTGATTTCTGCTTCCAAAGCCTCATCGATTGCTCCACCACCGATTATCAGAACATCCGTTTGTCGCAACCGTTCTTTTTCTTCAGGCACCTGCAAGGGTATTATAAACTTGCAGAGGAACCATTGCCGCAAATCTCAAAGGCTGTTTCATATCCGCTAACGGATGACCGGAAGCGGGACGTATAATCAGATTCAAACCTGCAACCAAAAGAGCGTACGACTACCATCATAGCTCCGATATAACGGAGATTCATGCATAACAAAGCAGTGTCTCCTATTTTGCAAATTCAGAAATTCGCAGGTCAGACGTGCGCTTTGCATCATTTTATCCTTGCTAATCCTTATCTTTTCGGTTTTCCGGTAGATCCCGAAGTATGAACTGTCATCCAAGGAGATTCGGTAAACCACTCTTGCAGGAAGTCATACAACATCTGCCCTGTAGAAGAATCGGATGCTCCTACCGCCTTTGTTTTCAACAAATGCAAATCATTGGCTGTATATCGTACCCCTTCAAGCAGAAGCATTGCTTTTTCTCTCAAATTCCATTTTATTGAATGCCTCCTCGCAACAGTTCCAACATTTCTTCTTTAGTCAATTTATGCGCCATATTGCTTCCATCCAGTAGAGAATCCGCCAATGATTTCTTACTTTGATGCAGCGTGACAATCTTCTCTTCAATCGTATTGGAAGCTATCAGCCGATAGATGGTGACAGGGCGAGTTTGACCGATACGGTAAAACACGGTCTGAAGCTTGGTCTTCGACAGCAGGATTCCACCATGGATCCAAATGAATCACATAATCGGCGGCTGTCAGGTTCAGCCCTGTACCTCCCGCTTTGAGACTAATCAAAAACAGGTGTCCCTCTCCTTGTTGAAACCGACTGACCTGTTTTTCACGCTCATTTACAGACATCGTTCCATCCAAATAAAGATAGGAAATACCCTGCAAATCAAGTTCTTTGCGAATCAAAGCCAGATGAGACGTGAACTGGCTGAATACTAACGCACGGTGCTGAGTGCGGATAAGTGCATCTACCAAATCCATAAATACTTTTGTCTTGGATGAGTCAATTTTCAGCTTATCATTGATCAAAGCCGGATGACAGGCCGCCTGACGTAAACGAGTGATTTCCGCCAATGCCTGCATAGCCCCCAACGAACTTTCCTCGATATTAGCAACAGCCTGCTGACGGAGATTCTCATACAAAGCCATTTCCTCGGAAGACAGTTCTACCTTCTGCACTATTTCTGTTTTCTGCGGCAGTTCGTCCAAAACCTCATTTTTGGTACGTCGAAGCAGAAAAGGTTGCAGCACTCTCTTTAATTGTTTTTGCCGTTGCTTATCTCCGTTTTTTCTCAATGGGCAGAATAAACTTTTTCATTAAAATGCGGGAAATGTCCCCAGTAAACCGGGATTGGCAAACTGAAATAAGTTCCAGATTTCACTTAGATGGTTCTGTATGGGAGTTCGGTCAACAACAAACGGAATTCACCGTTGAGTTGCATCGCCGCCTTGGACATTTTGGTGTCTTTATTCTTAATTGTATGGGCTTCGTCCAGCAGGATGACATTCCACTGCTTCTTGCTCAACAATACAACCTCCGCATTCAGCAATCCATAAGTAGTAAGCAATATATCATAATCACCTGTCTCCTGTATCATTTGCTCCCGATCACCGCAGCTGTCATGTAGCACCCGGCAAGTAAGCGAAGGAGCAAAACGGTTGATTTCACTCTGCCAGTTAAGCAATACGGATGCAGGAGCGACAACCAAAAAGCACCTTTCTTCCCTCTGCTGAGCATCAGAGCAATGGCTTGTATCGTTTTTCCCAATCCCATATCATCCGCCAGACAAGCACCGGCTCCCCAATACGCCAATCGTGATAACCACCGGAATCCATCCATCTGATAATCACGCAATTCAGCCTGTAACGTGGCAGGTACGATGAACCGGACATTTTCTGCCTGTTCTATTTTTGCTGTAGTTCCTTAAACTTATGGTCTTTTTTTCAGCAGGATTCCCTGTTGTTCCATATCAGCAAGCAAAGTGGCATTAAAGCTGGAAACTTTCAGACTTTTATCATTCAGCAGGATAGAATCAAGTTCTTGCAACTTCCGACGTAACTGATTGCTTAATGCGATGAAATCAGAGTCATTCAACGCTATAAAACGCCCCCTGCTTTCACGGGTTTTCCGCAAAAGTTCGGAAATCTTCATCCGGACTCCGTCTTCTATCTCCAACTCTCCATCTATCTCGAACCAGTATCCTACCCCTTTCATAGAAAGCTTCAGTTGTGGAAAATCCGCAATGCCCTTTATAGACAATTTAGCACCCTCCGGCCACTCGGTACGCGACACATCTGACAGCTCGCGAAGCTCTTCTATCAGATCCAGACATTGATAGTAATCTGCAAAGTAAGCCGTATCCGTAGCCATAAAGTCTCCGCTGACCCGTTGAAGTAGCTGGTTGACTATCACATAATTTTCTTTTTCTTTCTTCAAATTGCGTACCGCCTGCACACGTTCGCCCTTCATTGTTCCAATCACGCTTCCCACTCCCTCACCGGCTTTGCAATAAGGCGGCTGTTCGATGAAAGGTTTTACAAAAAGTTCCACCTTGATTCCGTCTCCTACGGGCAACAGCTGAACGGTTATCAATGAATCTCCTTTTATTTGCTTGAGGTTTTCTTTATTGCGTACCAAGTCCGAATGTATCGTCACGTTTCTTTAATTTCCCCAACACGTCCGCCAACTGGTCTTTAGCTTTTAACGGAAAGCGGGAGGATTGTTTGAAGAGTTCCAATATGGCACGCTGTTCCGAGGTCAGTTCTACAATCCGATAGAGCTGATCATTCTCCTTATTTAAAATAGTATTCGAACTTCCCAACTGTTTCACATTACTGCTCACCTGATAACCGTCTTTCAGTTGAGTAACCACCAACTGTAGTTCTTCTTTCGTAATTACAATAGGAATATCCGGATTTCTCTCCATATACACAAATGGATAACCCGCCAAAAAAGAGATAACGCCTTGGGTCCGCCCAACTCATAAATGTCTCCTATAGAATATCCGGCATTAAAGTACTTGACACATGCCGCAAGGCTCTTGTCTAGTTCGCTCATCCCTTCTACTGCGTTCTGCTGGAAAGTAGCCAAAGCTATATTCCTCCCTCCCGTCCAGGTTATTCCGTCTTTCGACTTTTGAAGTCGGGGAATGATCTGACCATAATTCGTTATATGATATACAATGCGTGACCGAGCTATGTTATCAGCGGCTCCTTTCGCTACTTCTCTGGTTTCCTGATTCCGAACCAGCTCCGCTAATCTGTCCAACGCAATTTCCCAAGGTTCCTGTTTAGCATAAGAAGGAAGCAGGGGAGCCACTCCCATCTCTTCCCTCAATTGCGCATTTTTTAGAAATAAAAGCCTGAAAGTCGCATGAATATTCTAACTGCAATGCTTTTAAAACGATCGTTTTCAAGCAGTTTCTCAATAGGGCGATTGTCTATATAGATTTTCTCATTCAGCTTATAATGTTCGAGAAGTAAATACAATAATGCTTTTACCATATTCGATTGCAGGTCATAGTTCCGCTCTATCCATAAGACTAATTCTTTAGTATCTCTTCCTAAAGCAATCAAAAGCATCAGATAAGCCGGCAGCCATTGCCTTTCTTCACGAATCCGTTTCTTTGTCACTAATCCGCTCATCTTTTTCTTTGAAGCCTCACTACCCTCGCGCATTAATGCTATGACATACGTTAACGAATAGAAAGGCGTATCAAAAGATAGGTACTTTCTATATCTTTGAGAGCTTGCCGATATATTTTAAGTGCCTCTGAATAATTTCCATGATATTGGGCATAAAGCGCATGGGCGCATAAACCATCCACAGAGCGGGACGTTACATTCTCCGGGATTTCATTGATACGACCAGACAATACATATTCATAAAATGAATAAACTTCCCGAAAATACGCTTTAACGGAAGTAGGCATTGATTGATTCCTTAGATATAGATTTTCAACAAAAAGCTCGTCTATTTCTTCCAGCCAGTAATTCCAACGATTGGCATATCCATCGATAATACAATATAAAACACCGACAGAAAGTTTACTGTATAAATCTCGCCATTCGGTAGAATATGCCATTTCACGAAATAGAGGCAGTGTCAATTCGTCTACCGGCCAATGCGTTATTATATCATTATCCAATTCCTTCGTCGCAGCCCATTGTAACATCGCATTACACAATGTTCTCGCTTGCAGCTCAATATATCCGGGGAGAGATTGTTCTTTTTCAAATTCTTCAAACGATTCATTTCGCATCAGCCATAAATACCGGAGATGGATGCCGGGCAGCAACCGACATCTTTTATTCCCTGAAATAATGCAGGTTTGAAACGATTTCTATCTCGCCATTCTCTTGCATTGACTTCAGCAACTTAGTAGCCTTGGCAGGGCTAAATCCCATCTTACAGAGTTTCTTCAATGCATCGTTATATAGCAATGGAAGCATGTTCCAAGCCATATATTTTAAGAAAAGGGTTTTAATCTCTTTGTCTTTATCAGCAGCTAATATTGTCATCTTTTTTTAGTTCTATGTTTTGTCGTTACCAGTCGAATATCCTTTAACACCATCATTTACAAAACCACAGGCAATCTTTTCTTATTTCAAGAGGCACTTCCACGTTGTCTGTAAAGAGCGCCCCTGTTCCCAGTCCCTGTGGCAACGGATTGCTGAATGTCGCACACCACTGGGCAATGGCGTTCAGACCAATGTTTGATTCCAGAGCGGAAGTTATCCACCAGCCGATCTGTTGTTTTTCAGCTTCGGTAATCCATTCGTCTCCTCCGCATATTCCTCCATGAAGAGAAGGTTTAATAACGATATATTGCGGACGAATTGTTGAAAGCAGCTCCTGTTTCCTTTCCAGCGTATTGCATCCTATCAGTTCTTCATCCAAAGCAATCGCTAATGGAGATTCGGCAGCAAGCCGAGCCATTTCCTCCCATTGTCCGGCACAGATTGGCTGTTCGATAGAATGTAAATCAAACTCGGACAGACGTTTCAGTTTTTCCATTGCGTCCACGGGTGAGAAAGCACCATTTGCATCTACACGCAACTCTATTTCTTTAGAAGAGAAATGCGTACGAATATGGCGCAACAATGTCAGTTCTTCTTCGAAATTGATGGCACCTATCTTTAACTTGATACAACGAAATCCGGCTTCCATCTTTTTTCTCAATCTGGGATAACATGTTCTGAAAATCTCCCATCCAAATAAGGCCGTTAATCGGAATACCAACTTCTCCACGTGAGAAAGCCGTATCACATAAAGCCCAGTTTCCTGCAAAGAAATGCCGGATGGCCGTTTCCAGACCAAATAAAATTGAAGGATAGTCACACAAGCCATCCATATCCAATCTGCCTTGTTCCCTCTCTACTTTCCGGCAGACTTTTCACTAATATATCTTCGTAATCAGGAAGATCGTCACAACTTAAAGCGGGCAAAGGTGCACACTCCCCTATTCCCCACTCTGCCAGGGAAGTCAGGAGAGGTAAAATGAAGATACCAAACTTTACGCGTAGTATATGTTCCTCTGAAGTCCCGGCAGGTTGCTTGAAATGGAGCAATCGGGGAATAATTTCTATTTTACAATTCATCGTGAATAATTTTTCAATTCACCACAGAATAACACAGAGCCTCACGAAGTTTTTAATAAGTTATATCTCTTGCAGTTCTCCTACCATTCTCTCCTCCACAGTCTTGCTTTGCAGAAAATCGGGCTTAAACGCAGGAAAAGCAAACTCTGTGGTACTCTGTGGCAAAAGCCGATTTTAAGGGAATTTCGGATATTGTTTGAAGTTCGGTTTACGTTTCTCCAGAAACGCATTCTTTCCTTCCTGTGCTTCATCAGTCAGGTAATAGAGCAACGTTGCGTCACCTGCCAGTTCCTGAATACCTGCCTGACCATCCAGTTCGGCATTCAATCCTGCTTTAATCATGCGCAAAGCCAACGGACTAAGCAACATCATTTCTTCCGCCCACTGTACATATTCGTCCTCCAACTGCTCCAATGGAACTACTTTATTCACTAATCCCATGTCCAATGCTTCTTGTGCATTATACTTCCGGCAGAGGAACCAGATTTCGCGCGCTTTCTTCTGCCCCACTACACGTGCCAGATAAGACGCACCGAACCCGGCAGCAAAGCTACCTACACGAGGACCCGTCTGACCGAAAATAGCATTTTCCGAACGCAATGGACAAATCACATACCACATGAAGCACATGTCCGCCACCAATAGCAAAACCGTTCACGGCAGCAATCACCGGTTTCGGGATGCTGCGAATCTGTCTTTTGCACATCCAATACGCTAAGACGAGGCACACCGTCTTTTCCGATATATCCGCCACGTCCTTTCACATTCTGGTCACCGCCCGAACAGAAAGCCTTGTCACCAGCTCCCGTAATCACGATCACATCAATATCCGCTTCTTCCCGGCAAATGCGCAATGCGTCACTCATTTCAGCCGTTGTAGTCGGAGTAAATGCATTTCGATAGCGTTCACGGTTAATGGTGATGCGGGCAATCCCATTATAGTAATCAAAAAGAATATCGTCGTATTCTCTGATGGTTGTCCACTCTCTTTGTGTTGACATAATCTATTTTTGTTTTAGTTGATGATAATACTTCTTCAACATGCGCGCGTCCTTATTTTTGTTGGTAAACACCTCCAAGAGCACAGGCTGTTCCATAGCTTCCGGTTGAGTGAAAGTTTTCATCGCTTCAGCCAGTTCTTCGTCATTTTGTGCTTGCAGATAGAGGAATCCACGTTCCTCCGCCCAACCTTTGGCCGACGTTTATGGAACTGCCGCAATAAATTTATGTGAGGTACCCGACATATCCAATCCCGGCAAGGTATGGAAAATCTCTCCTCCTCCATTATTTAACAGAAGAACACGCAGATTGGGCGAACATTGACGTTCCACAATGCATTCATATCATAGAAAAAGCTCAAATCTCCGATAGCTATAAAGTTCAGTTTGTCGGAAGCTGCCGCATAACCGACAGCCGTAGACAGCGAGCCTTCAATGCCGCTTGTCCCCGATTACAACATACCTCAATCGTAGAAGGAATGGGTATAATTGCGCATAACGCACCACCGAACTGTTTGCCAGATGCAACGCACATGACTCCGGCAAGGCTTTTCAATAACGTACCGATGGCAGACATTTCCGAATAAGCAAACTCCGGTTCGGGAATGATCTTGCAATAGTTTTCCCATACACGGGGATATTCAGGAGTCCGATTGTCCAGCAAACTTGCTATTTTCTCCAGAAACTCAAACGGGTCCATTTCAATCACGGTAGTCAACGAACCGTATAAATCGACCACCTCACCATCCGGCGACATACGTGCCAATGTTCTTTAGGCGGATGCTGACGGAGAGAAACTTCTTCAGCCGTTTGGAAACGACATGTCCGCCATAAGTAATCAACAACTCGGGAGTCATCTGGCCGACCTTCTCTTCGGGCATGGCATAAAGCGCCGCATCAAAGTTCTTTACCGGAATACCGGGAACGGTCTGGTTGCCGATATGTTCCGTCAACCAGGCAAAATGTTTATATAATAACTTGATATATCTCGTTTTTCAAACAGATAGATAGGATTCATCTGACCGATGATAATCATACGCTTCTGGTATTTATTCATCCGGTCGACCAAATCGTTATAATCACGATCGTAGACGTTCAACCCCTGATAACGGGTTATGACGCGCACTTCTGGAAGCGAATCGACCGTAAACTGGAACAATGGTTCAGAAATAGGGATATTGATATGTACCGGTCCTTTTCCATGATGGTTCGTCTCAGCAAAGCTTCATTCACCAGACGATTGCAATACCATTCATCTTCTTCCGTATGAATCTCCGGAAGGTTTACCGACTTCTTAACCAATGTCTGAAATACGCCTGGTTGTGGTACTGTCTGTCCGTCCATCTGCCCGATCCAGGCAGCGGGACGATCCGCAGAAATAATGACCAAAGGAACATTTTGATAAAATGCTTCTGCCGCAGCCGGACGGAGGTTTAATAATGCAGTACCGGAAGTACAGCAGATTGCAGCAGGTTTGCCACCATTCAACGTAAGCCCGATAGCAAAATAACCCGCACTCCGTTCATCCGTCACCGGATAGCAGGTAAAATTCGGATGGTTAGACAAAGTATGTACAATATGGGCGTATTCCGACTACCCGGACACAACACAACCTTAGTAATTCCATGCGCCTCGAGCAACGCAACCAACTGGAGTATGTTCTTCTTGTCTGTATACATATTGATGATAATTATTAGTAGTTTATGATTTTAAAGGAGGCACTGCAATCAGCCGTTTGATGGTTTGCAACTTTTTCTCCGTTTCCAGCCATTCGTCATTCAGTTCCGAAGAGGCCAATAATCCACCGCCGGCATAAGAGTGAGTTGCTTATCTTCGATATGCATACAGCGTAAGTTTACATAGATGTCTGTTCGCCCTCCCGGATCGAGCCATCCGATAAAGCCGGAGTAATAGCGGCGGTCGTAACCTTCATTTTCCAAAATGAACCGGTAGGCTTCTTCTTTAGGCAGTCCGCACACGGCAGGAGTCGGATGCCGGACTTTCAGAAGGTCTCCCAGACCTTTATTATCTTTCAAAGAGAAATGGAAATCAGTTTTTAAATGTGACAAAGCACCGGCATAAGCCGGATATGGCCCGTTTTTCCGTAGAATGAATATCCAGTGAAAGAAGCTGCCGACGGATATAAGGACGCCACATAATCCTGCTCCTTTGACGGTTTTTGTCATCCCATACTTGCGGCAGTCTGCCATTCTTGCAAAGGCTGCGTTCCTGCCAGGGCAACCGTATGCCATTCATTTTCTCACCTGATAAAATAATTTCAGGGGTGCTTCCCAGCCAGATGCCCGTCTGCGGAGTATAACATAAATATATATACGAATGAATATAACGTTTACAAGCCGCCCGAAAGATGGACGAAGGAGAAAATCAGATTCTTTTATCAACTGTAAGATGACGGGAAAGCACTAGTTTATCAAAAGTCCTGTCACGTAAGGCTTTATAAATGTATGAAAACAGGTCGCATATTCTTCCCAGTACAAAGGGTATGAAAATGATTCCTCCGGATAACTTTGCAAGTCCTAGCTCTTCCTCTGCCGTATTTCCATAGGCGGTAAAGTTTGTCCCCCCTGTCGGACTGTATCAACACAATCGGACATGACTTATCTATACCTGAAACGGAGCAATTACAAATCCTCTCTGCCCATTCAGTTCTTTCAAATCGTATATCAAACGGACCGCTCCTTCCGCCTGCGTCAACAGACGGGGAACTTTCTCTCCGGGAATACAGTAAACAGCAAACGGCTGCTTCCGCTGAATAAGTGCATCAATAGTTGTCAAGTTACTTATTTTTTCGTCAATCATCTTTTTTTCATCACACTGTTGACCACCCGTATGGAAGACACCAGTTTATTGGTTGAAGTAAAAACGTCCACATTCCATACGTGGGAGGAACGTCCTTTGTGTACAATCGTCGCTACTGCACGTACTGTATCACCTTCGTGCGCAGAAGATATATGATTTCCGCTGACCTGCATTCCTACTACAATCTCATCCGGCTGGCAAAGAATCATCGAACCGAGTCCGGCAACTGTTTCCCCAACGCAAGAGTAGCTCCACCATGCAAAATGCCAAAAGGCTGACGGGTACGATGGTCTACCGGCATCGTTGCTTCCACACGGTCTTCGTCGGCGTATGTATATTGAATTCCCAAGTTTCCCATTAATGCGTGGCGTGCCTGCGCATTCAGTTGGTCAAGGGGAATTTCGGCTGCACGCACTTCGGCTATAATAGCCTTCTCCACTGCAACGGCCACTCCGTCTTCCTCATTCGAAGCAGTCACATAGTCGGCACAGGCTTTCACCGAGTCTTGTGAATGTCCCATAGCTACGCCCAGCCCGGCCAATTGAATCATTGTTACGTCACACACACCGTCGCCCACAGCAATCACTTCCTCACGCTTCACATCCAGTACCTCCAGCAAAGCACCCAAAGAGTTGGCTTTGTCGATAGCGCAGGGAACTACTTCCAAAAAATATGGTTCCGAACGGAATACGTCCAACGCTCCGTTGAGCCGTCTTTTCCAATGATCTTCCAAACCGACAAGTGCTTCTTCATCATCGCTCACCAGCATACACTTACAAGGAGCAAAATCAACGGCAGCAGAAAATTCTTCTTCTTTGATTATTTGCAGGTCATTCAACCGGGCTTCATTTTGGATATGTTCATTTTCAGGAGAATCCGTTATGATCGTATCATCATGATAAGTGAATAAGAGCAAAACCGTTTTTACGGGCTTTCTTTTCCAGATACGGCAACATTTCGGGATTAATCCGACGTTCAAACAGAATCTCCCCGTTCTGTGCATTGATAATCTGACAACCATTATAGGAAAGGATAAAACCTCCGTAATTTCCAAGTTCAAGCATCTTGGCCAGCGGCATCAGGCCATAAGTAGGTCTGCCGGATGCCAGCACAATACGTACTCCCATTTGCTGAATCTTCAACAGGGCAGCCAATGTACGCTTACTAATTTCTTTCGCATCATTGAGGAGTGTTCCGTCTACATCAAGAACCAATAATTTATACTTCATGATTACACGATTTTGATTTAGATTACAAAGGTAGGAAATTGAGTGAACGACAGAAAGCGTAAGCAGATAAAAATTACTTTAATTTCACTCTTTCAAACGCATTTCCAGATAATCGCGGAGGATTCGGGCATGATTATATACAGGTTCTTTAGAAGCGTAAAGCAATGTTATCACCGGATGCGGCTTGATAAGAGTCAGAAAATCAGCCATTGAGGAAGAAGCGTCAAGTTCTTTCTGATACTGTATGACGAAGTCTTCCCAGTGTCCGGGAATATCTTCGTGAAACCATCTACGCAATGTGGAAGACGGTGTGATGTCTTTTGCCCAATAATCGTACTTAAGCCATTCTTTCTTCATTCCACGTGGCCATAATTTATCTACCAGTACCCGGTAGCCATCTGTTTCTGAAAAATCGTCGTAAACCCGCTTTATCCTTACCTGTATCATTTCTATTAATAGTTAATTATAAATAGATAAACCGGAAAATGCGAAAATTGTTTAGCAGAATCCACTCAATTCTGTAACGAATCCTGTGCTTTTTTAAATTCGTAAGGAGTCATTCCCGTCTTTTTTTAAAAAGATTGTATAAAATAGGGTGCTATTAAATCCGGCCTCATCCGCAATGGCACGTATCGTATAATTAGGATGCTTTTTCATCAGTTCAATGGCATAATTAATGCGCAATTCATTGATATATCCATTGAAATTGGTTCCGGTGTACATTCTCTTATCATCCTCGCAAAACGTGCGTTATTCAGATGTACGATTTGTGCCAGATCTTCTCTCGACAATTCTGAAGAAAGATATAACTGTTTCTGAATAACGATATCATTCAGTTCCTGAAATATCTTCTTATTCTCTTCTTCTTCCCCACTTTCTTTATCTGTATCGTTAGCAAGTTCTTCCAGTTCTTCGGGTGAAATACGTTCCGGTTCAACCTCCGACACAACAGCCAGTTGTTCGTATACTTCCGATAACTGGTTCCCATCTTTTCTATTAGCAAATTTCTCGTTTATAAGCCTGGCAAGCATCCTGTTCTTATATTCGACTATATGATTGAAATGACCACAAACGCCAAACGATAAACAAGTCAACACAACAATACATGCAAGAAAACAGAGGGTAATATTTCTTATTTTTAATTGAAAAGCCTGTTCGGCAATATATTCTTCTTTTCAGAAGCGCCGTACATTGCATTCAATTCCAATGCAGCATTGTTTCTATCCGGGTATTGATACTATCTGTTATAGTTAAAATCGTTTCACGTATCTCGGCAGCTTCTTTGTATTTATGCATACCCAAATATGCCTTCACTTCCTGTCGAAGGACAGTCAGATACTGTTCATTCAAAGTATCCTGCTGGGTTCTCATCAATTCCTTGAACCCCCTGCAATTATCAATAACCTTTTCATATTGTCCGGAAAGCGCCAAATAAGGAACCGAGTACATTTTTCCGTCGGGAGTATGAGACTCTTTTCTTTGATAAGTATTTCTGATAATATTGCTCCGCCTTCTCATATTTCTTCTCCATGCAATAGATGTAAGCTAATTTGGCATATAAATAACTATACTGGCCATCTACATAATCTTCAGAGATTTGAGGTACTTCCTTAAGCCGTTCAATTTGCTTTTCACGCTCAAAACCCACTTTCAATGCCTCTTCAATTCGAGAATCATTCATTAAAAAGCTCATTTCTGCTCCATAGTAATAAGAGAGCAACATCATTTCCCGCTTCTCCTTTGAGCCCCGCAAAAGCTCAATAGTCCGGTTAAAATAATCGTATGCTTTATCTTTAAAAGATAATCTCCAATTATTCTCTCCCATACAGAAAAATAACCTGGCTTTGGCTTCCCTGTTCCCTAACTCTTGCGCCTGCCTGATTCCATCTAATGCATAACGCATACTTTCATTATATTTGCTCATCATTGCCGAAAATTCAGCCAAATGTACTGTCATTTTCAGCATGTGTTTCGGATCTTTTTGATATAGGGAATCAAGCAAATAAGCTTTCCTTGCATACATAAATGCTAGTTTATTCATATACATATTACTATATGATAAACTACGCAATTCATTTACAACCCGCAAAGGAATCGTTTTCCTGTTCTCCGCTTCGTCCAGTAATTGCAGAGCACGCCTAGGTTCGGGAATATAAATATTCCTGATATATTTCTCCGTATACAGAGAATCATCAATTAAAGTTTTATCAGCCCTCGAAAATTGATTGTGTACAAATAAAAGCACCAAAATACATACAAAAAACGCATAAGATCTTACCGTGTTTTAATCATTCAGCATCCAAAGATATGTATTTTCCACAAAAAGTGCAAGGTGCATCTTAATTTTGCAAAATTAAAATAAGAAACATTAGCTATCTTCTTATCCCAATCCTAGTTTCTGATAAATCTTCATCTCACAGAATCACAAGCCTAAAGCCTTTCCCAACCGGGCTTCAATACACGCGCTCAAATCGGTTGTAACAAACTTCCCATTATAAAAAAAGAGTAAAGATAGTGGCTGGTGTAGGCGCATTTTGTGCTTGTTCCATGGTTTCTAATTCTATTATTTTTAATGGGAGATCCTTACTCTTGGCTGCATTGACCAAAGAACCGCGAACATGGAATTCAGTAAACGGACAGCGATGAGTATAATACACTACTATTCCATCCCGGTCAGGACACTCACCTGTCAATACACTGTCGTTGAATGAAGGATCGGGAGCAGCCGGATTTATTTTCAAAGCCAACAAACTGAATCCGTAAGGAAGTTTTTCTATAGTTTGGAAACCTTGTCGCAGCAGCCATTTTGTATCACTCATAAAATGAAATTTAGAAGTGCCCACTACGGTAACTAAACCATCTTTTCCCTGCAATTTCGCATCATCAATAGCAGACTGCAGCAAAGCCTTGCCATGCCCGCATCCTTTATATTTTCCCGACACCCAGAAACAATTTATCATCAGATAATTAGGAGCACTGACAGGAACCCACGCCTTTTCAGCAGGACCATATTCGATGAACACTTTCGCCCGTTCGTCAATACGTCTGAAAACATAACCATTATCAAACTCTTTTTTCAGCCATGCTTTTTTAACTCATAACTATCTTTGCATTTCTTATCCGAAAAGGCACAGCATATATGTTCGTCCGCAATATTCTCCTTCGTCAAAGTGATGTAATTTGTTTCCATAATATTTTATTTAATAGGTTTAAAAATAACAGATCAATAAGCACTCATTATTATAAGTTATTAGAAAATCGCCAAGCTAATATTCTGCTGCTTTTAGTTCCCTGCTGCATTCTGATAATCTTATACTCCGATGCATTCACAGACTTCAATTTAGCACATAGCTTTTCAAGATTCTTTTCTTTTGAAACCAAGCTGGTGAACCATCCACAGTTCTTCTGATATTTCTGACTCTCGGAGATCATATTCAGTATAAAACGTATTTCTCCACCCCTCACACCAAAGTTCATTCGCACTCCCGCCAAAATTTAATTGTACTTTTTCACCTTCGTCCCCCCTTCAGGCTACTCAATTTGCGCAAGGTTCCGTCTTCCGCTTCTTCCTTCGAGCTATGAAACGGAGGGGTTACAGATCGTAACATCAAAGTATTCGTCAGGCATGATAATTCCATCAAAAAATCTTCTGACTGTCTTTCTGAAGTCGCAAGTCAATCTTATGTGCCAATACCGGGTTGCAAGTCACTATCTTCCGTGCATTTTCTATCGAGACCGGATCAATATCACTGCCCACAAATGTCCATCCATACTCTGTGTGCCCTATAATCGGATAAATACAATTTGCACCTACCCCAACATCCAGACATCTGCGTTTCGTTTTCTGTTCGTTCGCATCCTCATCCTCTGCCTGCAAATCTTTCGCTACCCTATCCGGCTGAATAAGATCAGCAATATAATGAATATAATCCGCTCTTCCGGGAATGGGTGGACACAAGTATTGTTTCGGTATATCCCAATAACGAATGCCATAATAACTGATTAATAATGCTTTATTTAAAGCTTTTACAGCTTGCGGATTAAAAAAGTTTATAGTTTGTACACCCAGAGGATTAAGTGATACGAATCTCTTAAGTGGAGGATAATTTTCTATCAACAACGGAAAATCATATTGACCATTGTGCTTATTTCTTATATGTAACTCACCTTTTTGTGCCATGTCGGCAAAGATACAGAGAATTTTCCTGTCTGCAAATTTTCCCTGTTAATACACCAAATTGGGGATCAAATCACAAAAAAATATCATAAAATAAAAAAGCATCCCATAAGGTCATTTTCCGAAACCTTAATTAGGATGCTTATTCTATAATGCATTGATATTCAATGCTTAAAAGCGGAGAGACAGGGATTCGAACCCCGGGTACCTCGCAGTACAACGGTTTTCAAGACCGCCGCAATCGACCACTCTGCCACCTCTCTCCAAAACTCCTTTATCAGAAGTGCTTTCCGTTGAAAGCGGTGCAAAGGTACGAATCATTTTAAATCTGCAAACATTCTGATAATTTTTTCGCGAATTAATCGTATTTTTGCAGTCCATTAGTAAGAACAAAGATATGATATACCCTCAAAATTTTGAGCAAAAGATAGGATTCGACCAGATCAGACAGTTACTAAAAGATAAGTGTCTTAGCACTTTAGGCGAAGAAAGAGTTACAGACATGACCTTTTCCGAACAACATGAAGAAGTAGAGGAGAAATTAAACCAGGTAACAGAGTTTGTCCGCATCATTCAGGAAGAAGACGGATTTCCCGATCAATTTTTTTTGATGTCCGCCCTTCACTAAAGCGAGTGCGGATAGAAGGAATGTATCTGGACGAGCAAGAACTATTCGACCTGCGCCGTTCGTTAGAAACCATCCGTGACATTGTACGCTTTCTCCATCGAAATGAAGATGAAGAAGAGAACGATACCCCCTACCCCAGCCTGAAACGACTGGCAGGAGATATAGCTGTTTTCCCTCAACTGATAGGAAAAATAGACGGTATCCTTAACAAATATGGAAAAATCAAGGATAATGCTTCCACCGAATTAGCCCGTATACGTCGCGAGCTTGCCAGTACGATGGGAAATATTTCCCGCTCGTTAAACAGCATTCTGCGCAGCGCACAATCCGAAGGATACGTAGATAAAGACGTAGCTCCCACCATGCGTGACGGACGTTTGGTAATCCCCGTCGCACCCGGACTCAAGCGAAAAATCAAAGGTATTGTACACGATGAATCCGCTAGCGGAAAAACAGTGTTTATAGAACCGGCGGAAGTCGTAGAAGCCAACAACCGTATTCGCGAACTCGAAGGCGACGAACGACGCGAAATTATTCGCATCCTTACCGAGTTTTCAAACATTCTCCGTCCGTCTATCCCGGAAATCCTTCAATCATACGAATTTCTGGCAGAAATAGATTTTATCCGTGCGAAAAGCTATTTCGCCATACAGACCAATAGTCTGAAACCCGCCGTAGAGAATGAGCAACTACTGGACTGGACAATGGCTGTGCATCCTTTATTACAACTTTCACTTGCCAAACACGGAAAGAAAGTCGTACCACTGGATATAGAACTGAATCAAAAACAACGTATTCTTATTATATCCGGTCCGAATGCCGGAGGTAAGTCCGTCTGCCTCAAAACAGTCGGTTTACTGCAATATATCTTGCAATGCGGTATGCTCATTCCCTTGCACGAACGCAGTCACGCCGGTATATTCAGCAGCATCTTTATCGATATTGGTGATGAGCAATCTATTGAAGACGATTTGAGTACCTACTCTTCTCACCTGACCAATATGAAAATCATGATGAAGAGTTGCAACGAGCGGATCCTCATCCTGATTGACGAATTCGGTGGAGGTACGGAACCGCAAATTGGAGGTGCTATTGCCGAAGCCGTTCTGAAACGTTTCAACCAGAAAGGAACCTTCGGAGTCATCACCACCCACTACCAGAATCTGAAACATTTTGCCGAAGACCATGAAGGAGTAGTAAATGGAGCCATGCTTTACGACCGTCATCTCATGCAGGCACTATTCCAATTGCAGATTGGCAATCCCGGAAGTTCGTTTGCCGTAGAAATCGCACGAAAAATCGGATTACCCGAAGATGTCATTGCAGACGCTTCGGAAATTGTGGGAAGCGAATACATCAATGCCGACAAATACCTTCAGGACATCGTGCGCGACAAGCGTTACTGGGAAGGAAAACGTCAAACTATCCGTCAACGGGAAAAGCACATGGAAGAAACCATTGCCCGCTACCAAACGGAAATGGAAGAGTTGCAGAAATCACGGAAAGAGATCATCCGGCAAGCAAAAAGAAGAAGCGGAACGGATGCTTCAGGAATCCAATGCACGCATTGAAAACACAATACGCACAATCAAGGAAGCACAAGCTGAAAAGGAAAAAACACGCCAGGCACGTCAGGAGCTGACAGACTTCCGTACTTCTTTAGATGCGCTGGCTTCTAAAGAGCATGAAGAGAAGATTGCACAGAAAATGAAGAAATTAAAGGAGAAACAAGAACGGAAGAAAAATAAGAAAAACGAACCGAAAGCCGCAGTCTCTTCCCCGTCAAGTGCTCCTAAAGTAGTGCCGATTGCAGTAGGTGAAAATGTAAAAATCAAAGGACAGACAAGTGTCGGCCAAGTGATGGAAATCAATGGTAAAAATGCGACCGTTGCTTTTGGAAGCATAAAAACGACCGTAAAATAGACCGTTTGGAACGTACCAATAATGCACCCAAGACGGAAGGAATCGCCAAAAGCACCTTTGTCAGTAGCCAGACACGATCAGATGTACGAAAAGAAGCTTAGTTTCAAACAGGACATCGATGTGCGTGGAATGCGCGGAGACGAAGCTCTGCAAGCGGTCACCTATTTTATTGATGACGCCATATTAGTCGGCATGGACCGTGTACGCATCCTTCACGGCACAGGAACGGGAATACTTCGTACATTAATCCGCCAGTATCTGGCCACCGTACCGGGAGTGAGCCACTATGCCGACGAACATGTGCAGTTTGGCGGTGCCGGAATCACAGTAGTCGATTTTGACTAACCTGTAAACAAAACGTCCAAAGAACTTGTTCTCATTTAGAAAACCACTACCTTTGTTACAGTGGTTTTCTAAAACGAGAATAAAGCATGAAGAATAATCTGTTAAGCGAAAAGCTTATTTACACAGGAGACAGTCTTACTCCCTACCCACTTACATCTTTGTACTTACAATGCTACCGAGATGCAGGAAAGCGCCAACGACACCTTTCAAGCCATCAAGGGAACACTGAACAGCGATCGGATCAATTGGCTACAAATACACGGAATGAAAGATACGGAGACTATCCGTGAAATTTGCAGTCATTTTGAAATAGACTTCCTAGTCCTGCAAGATATACTGAATGCGGATCATCCTACCAAGATAGAAGAGCATGACAAATACATCGTCCTGATCTTAAAAATATTCTACCCCAACGAACATAAAGAAGAAGACGAACTGGACGAGTTGCTCCAACAGCAAGTTTGTCTTATTCTAGGTAATAACTACGTACTTACTTTCCTCGAAAAAAGAAACCGACTTCTTCGATGATGTCAGTTCCGCTCTGCGCAATGATGTCCTGAAGATACGCAGCCGCCAGACTGATTATCTACTTAGCGTGCTGCTCAACAGCATCATGGGAAACTATATTTCAACCATCTCTTCTATCGATGACGCTCTCGAAGATCTGGAAGAAGAACTGCTCACCATCACCAGCGGTGATGACATCGGAATTCAGATTCAGGCATTACGACGCCAATATATGCTGATGAAAAAATCCATCCTTCCACTTAAAAGAACAATATATCAAGTTACTACGGGCAGAAAACCTGCTTATTCACAAAGTGAACCGTGCCTTTTTCAATGATGTAAACGACCACTTGCAATTTGTATTACAGACCATTGAGATCTGCCGGGAAACTCTTTCCTCATTAGTCGATCTGTACATCTCCAACAATGATTTACGTATGAACGACATCATGAAGAGGTTAACCATCGTATCCACCATCTTTATCCCTTTGACATTTCTGGTCGGAGTATGGGGAATGAATTACAAATGGATGCCCGAGCTCGAATGGCAATACGGGTATTTATTTGCCTGGATTGTAATGGCAATTATCGGTATTATTGTATATTTGTACTTCAGAAAAAAGAAATGGTATTAACAAAAACACATCATCAGTCATGAAATCGATAAAAGAGCTATATAGAATAGGCACAGGACCTTCCAGTAGCCACACTATGGGACCGCGCAAAGCTGCCGAAATGTTTCTGGAACGTCATCCGGATGCTGCATCTTTTAAAGTAACCCTTTACGGCAGTTTAGCTGCTACAGGCAAAGGACACATGACGGATGTAGCCATTATAGACACTTTGCAACCCACTGCCCCGGTAGAAATTGTGGCAGCCCAAAGTCTTTCTACCGTTCCATCCGAACGGAATGACATTTGCAGCTCTGGATAGCAACGATAAAGTACAGGAGAATTGGACTGTTTATAGCATCGGTGGTGGTGCACTGGCAGAAAATAATGACAATCCAACCATCGAAAGCCCCGATGTATATGGTATGGAAAACATGACTGAAATACTCCAATGGTGTGAAGATACCGGAAAAAGTTATTGGGAATACGTGAAGGAATGTGAGGAAGAAGATATATGGGACTACCTGGCTGAAGTATGGGCTACCATGAAAGATGCCATTCACCGTGGACTCGAAGCAGAGGGCGTACTACCCGGACCACTAAATCTCCGGCGGAAAGCCTCCACTTACTACATACGTGCTACCGGATACAAACAATCCCTGCAATCCAGAGGGCTCGTCTTCTCTTATGCTTTGGCAGTAAGTGAAGAAAATGCTTCCGGCGGTAAAATAGTAACCGCTCCGACTTGTGGTTCTTGTGGAGTTATGCCTGCCGTACTTTATCATCTTCAAAAAAGCCGTGACTTTAGCGATATGCGCATTTTACGTGCGTTAGCCACTGCCGGTTTGTTTGGCAACATCGTCAAATTCAACGCATCCATTTCCGGAGCAGAAGTAGGTTGTCAGGGAGAAGTCGGTGTTGCCTGCGCAATGGCTTCGGCTGCCGCCAATCAATTGTTCGGGGCAGCCCTGCACAAATTGAGTATGCAGCAGAAATGGGCTTGGAACACCATTTGGGAATGACTTGCGACCCGGTATGCGGATTGGTACAAATTCCCTGCATCGAACGAAATGCATACGCCGCCGCACGTGCGCTGGATGCTAATCTTTATTCAGCTTTCACCGATGGCATGCACCGTGTCTCTTTCGACAAAGTAGTGCAAGTGATGAAACAGACCGGACATGACCTACCGTCACTCTATAAAGAAACAAGTGAAGGAGGATTGGCCAAGGATTACAAACAAATGTAATTATAAAAAGCAACGGACCATTCCTTTTATAGAAATGGTCCGTTGTCATTTTTATGATTAAAAGTTATTCAGTTGGCGGCCAATTCGTATCGTCTCCGTTACTGATATCTTTTCATGTATCAATCCACCATCCTGCGTGAAATAAAGCGAGTAGCGCTGGCTACCTTGTTTCACCTGAATCACAGATTCCATCGGATTCTGTGGAAATGTCAACACATATACATCTGTCACTACCCACGCGTTATATTTAGAATCTATAAAAGCCGTATAAACAGCCGGCACCAACTGATCAATACTGTTCAGTTCATTTTCTGTCATCACCCAGTTGGCATTAGCATCAAACCAGACTTCCAATTCATCATTGCTCACCCAACAGTCAGCTACATAATAAGCACCTTTCATCTCCCATTCTATATTCTGGGCAGCCGGATATACCTGTTTCAAGGCCTCCGTAATATTACTGGGCGGAACAAAAGTATCATCATCGTCATTATCACATGCGCCGAAAGAAAGGGCAGTCATAAGCAACACTACTGCCCATGCGCTAAACTTAAATCTCCACATAGTTATCTTCTTGTTTAGGTCTATTTACTGCAACTTGTTAATCATCAGCCTTGATAAATTTTCCTTTCTTATCAAATTTGAAGGAAAGCCCGGTAGACAATTCAATCTCATACCCTTTTGCGGTCATTGTTCCACTTTTGTCACTCCTTCATTCACAAAATTATGCGCTTTCAGGTAGTTGGCAGCAAATCCCGGAACAATACTAACAGGAACAGTCTGCCCTTTCTTAGCACTTACCTCTTCCCAGTTTCCTCTTACTGTCAAAATCAATTTCCGTACCATCCATCAATAACACTTCATACTTGGTAGACTCCATGAATATGATATAAAAGACCTGCTGATAGTGTCCTTCAACCTTGTATTGTCGCAGTAGGGAATCGTAGACAGAAATTTGCAAACGGTGTAAAGCAGCATCCATATCACCATTCTGAATATCATAAAAAGATAAGCCACCATGGTAGTTGCTTCAGGTGTCTTGTTATTTACATAATAAGGAAGAAGGCTCTCCATAAGTCCCTAGCCTTACTTCTTTATTGGGAATATCCAGCGTATAAAGGTCTAGCATCTTATTATAATCCTTAATAGTGATATACCCACTTTGGTACAATAAAGGCACTGCATCAGTCATCGTTTCAGTAGGAGCATCGAAATCCTCGGCTGAGGACTTTAGTTGTTTATCCAATTTCGGAAGGTTTCACTCCGAATTTATTCAACATCTTAATCAGATATGTAGGAGTACCGCTACCAAACCAATAAGAACCAAATTTTCCATCAGCAAAAGCATTGAGTAAACTGAACGGATTATATATATCAGGCGAAGGAGAAGTGAAATGATAACCATCATAATTTTCTTTCAGTTTCATCAAAGCCTCTTCAGGTGTTATCCCCAATTTCTTTGCCAATTCTCCCAAATCATCCTTCATTTGCAAACGTATCTCATCTTCACTAATTCCACAGATAACAGCGTATGGCTCATCCATACTAATATTCTTTATATTATTCAATTCACTAAATATACTAAGTTGTGAGAATTTGGTGATACCGGTCAGAAATACATAACGCAAATAAGGATCACAAGCTTTCAACGGACTGTAGAAGTTACGCATGATATTACGCAATACATCCAGGTTTTCCCATTCGTGCACCACATCCAGCAGAGGAGCATCATATTCATCAATAAGCACGACCACTTTCTTGCCGGTTTGCTCATAAGCACGTTTTATCAGTCCCATCAAACGCTGATTGGGATTAACCTCCTCCTCCAGCCGTCCATAAATACTGCTCATAACCATATAGTTTCAGATTCAATTCTTGGAGCAACTGTTCACTTTATCCACATGTTTCGCCATACTCATATCGAAGTGAAGCACCGGATATTCCACCCAGTCCTCCTCTAGTTTTTCCATAGCCAATCCGTGAAACAGGTCCTTCGTCCGGAAAAATAGCTATGCAGCGTAGAAGTAAGTAATGATTTCCCAAAACGTCGTGGACGGCTCAAGAACATATAACTGGAAGCCGAATGAGTCATCCGATAAACATATGCTGTTTTATCTTACTACCACCCACTCTTTCGGTTGGTAAGTTCCGTGAAAACGGTGCGGAATCGTAGCAACCACCAAATCACAATTGGAAGCTAATACGGTTCTTAATTCCTTCAGCAACATATCCATTCGAACAATTAAATGAAGATACTTCATCATACACCGTATCACCCGTACATACTGATAAATGTACATATCCTCTCCCCGTCTTATCTCACTCAGTGTATTGGGAGAGATAGCAAATTCGCTGGAAAAGAAACTGTTACTGAAAATACGATCCGTTCCCATTAAAGCCAATACCAAATTGCTAAAAAACTCGTATGGTTTCTGTTTTTCTTTTGCCATGTCATTCTATGATTAATAATTTATAATATTTCAGTTTTTATTACTTTATCAAATATTGTCCACATAGGGAAACAATTAGCGATCCACTGCTAAAATCAACTGTCACTGACACTATTCACAAAAAAGCATATTACGTGAGCTTCCTGCATTTTTTCGAGCATACAAATTTTCGTTCCTAAAAAGCAACGAGAGTTTATCGACTGGATACAAGTAAGTTACAGATCTAACACACCTCTTCTTTCCCCCACCAACGCGCCCTCCTTTCAAAAGGACAAAAGGACATAAGGACAAAAATTCCCTATGGTACTATAAAAATTCCAATGCCAACGACGAAGCCTATTAGTTGGGAGAGGAATTCAGAAAGGAACTCCTTTATTTCCCCGAAATTCGTACAATAATCTTACCGTATTGTCAAACGATTGTATTATTGAAGGCGGAAGCAAACGCAAACAAGATGTCACCCTTCTTTCCAAGCACGGTCCTTTCACTAAATAATCCTGACAATATAGGTAATTTTGTTCAAGAGTTGCCCAATCATTTCATGACAGACAAAACGATTCAGGTTGGCGCAAAACACGATTTCAATATTCGTAAGGTAACACGTCTACAAAAGCACTTAACATAATAAAGATCAGCAATATACCTCATTATTCTTATACTAAGATGAATAAAAACAATCATATATGTCCTTTTTTTGTCCTTTTGTCCTTTTGGAGAACTGGAAAAACATTGGGAGATTTGAAAAAACATCTCAATAATTAAAATCAAACATTGGGATATTTCGATACAAATCTCCCAATGTTTTTTCTTTATATTTGTGTATCTAAATACATCACTATACGTAAAATCAGGAAATATCAACGATCTTCACAGACAGTTGATATAGTGGGAAATTCACATCGGCTTTAACCTCCGATGTCAGGGCGTGGATTAGAAATGCGCCGTCGCGCTATTTCTAATCCACAATGTAGGAGAATCATGCTGTTTACAGCATGAAGCTAGGGGACCTACATTTTTTTCATTCACATACGAAACACTCACGTGTTTATTACATCTCAACATTTATTTTATATACCCAAATTGTTTCAGAAAAATCATCTCAAATACTTATTATCGTTATCTCTATACCAATCCTTAATAGCTTCTTCAAATGTATAATGAAACTTATACCCCGAATCAGCCAATTTCTTTCCGCATATATTAGTAGAAATCATTAACTTCTTCACACGAGCAGGACAAATACCTAAAGCTTTTCCCCCTAACGAACCGACAATCCTTGCAACTGTCATTAGAAGACTTCCCGGCACCTCGACAACAGTACGTTGTAGTCCCGTAGCCTTTTTCATCGTTTCTACTATTTGCTCGATAGTAAAAGCTGGTTCATATGTACAGTTATATAACTCTACTCCTTCATTATGATTCTCTAAACGATAAAGCATAAAGCGAACCAGTTCTTTCACATAAATGCAAGCTTTAATCGTATCTTTACGGCCCGGATAGAAGAACTTACCACCACGAATCCCCCAATACAAACGGGTAAAGTTACCATTTTCCCCTTTACCGAATACCACACCCGGACGAACAATAGTAAGTTGTCGTTCGTTCGACTTTTTTGCCTGCCAAATCGTATGTATTTTTTCAGCCACTAACTTAGAAATTCCATAAGGCGTGTTCGGTGTGGGAAGCGTCTCTTCTGTTTTCAAATCTTCAGCTGCGCCATAAGGGGCTATGGAACTAGTAAAAACGATTTTCTTTATCCCGAACTTCTCGGCAAAAGCACATACATTCTCTGCACCACGAATATTCGTCTCAAAATAAGCCTGGTCCGGATGTCCCGGGGTACGATGAACGGCTGCAAAGTTAAAGATGACGTCTTCGGAAGTAACGGGTATATCAATATTTATTTCAGAACGAACATCACAATTGATATATGTAGATTTACCTTCATGATTATTCTCCACAATATCCAGATTGTATATTTTTGTACCCGGATATAAATTATCAATTAGAGCAATAAGGTGCGTACCGATAAAACCGGAACCGCCAAATATAAAATAACTCATTTCACTAGATGATTAAATTCATTATATTTTAACTCTACAAACTCCTTTATTTCCTTCTTAAAACGTTCTTCCGAAAAAAGTCTCCGCATGGTTACGTATTATTTTAGGATCAAACGATGTTTCTAGTTTTTCAAATCTTTCTACTGCACCAATAATCGATTCTACAGTTTGTTCATAAAAGAAAAGACCTGTTACTCCTTCTTTTACTGTTTCCAAAGAACCTCCCCTGCCATAAGCAATAACAGGAGTCCCACATGATTGCGCTTCGATCGGAATCATACCAAAATCCTCATCTGCTGCAAAACAAAGGCTTTAGCTTTCTGCATCTTTTCTTTTAGTACGGCAAATGACTGATATCCCATAACAGTTACATTATGCCCGGCAATCTTACGTATCTTTTTCCAAATTAGGACCTCCACCAATCACAACCAGCTTTTTATTAGGCATACGACTGAAAGCTTCGACAATAAGATCTATTTTCTTATATCCCACCAAACGACTACTAGTTAAATAGAAATCTTCTTTCTCTACGCACAAATCAAAGTTAGAAATATCAATATTAGGGTGAATTGTTACAGCATCCCGCCTATATGTCTCCTGAATTCGACGTCCCACATAATCTGAATTACTTATAAAATAGTCAACCCGGAAGCTGGATATCAAATCCCATTTACGAATACGGTGAAGCATATATTTAGCCAGATATCCTTTCAAGCCTTTTGTCAACCCCCGATTCTTCCAAATATTCATGATACATATCCCATACATAACGAATAGGAGAATGACAATAACAAATATGCAGTTGATCCGCTTTGGTTAGAACTCCTTTGGCTACAGCATGAGAAGATGATATAATCACATCATATCCCCGTAAATCAAACTGTTCTATTGCAAACGGAAATATAGGCAAATACATCCTATGCTTCTTTACCCCTAAAGGCAACTTCTGAATGAATGATGTATGGACTTTATTCCAGTCAATCCCTAATTCGTCACAAACTTGTTTTTTAGCAACTAGGTGTAAATATCTGCGTCAGGAAATACATCCGCAATAGCTTTGACTACTTTTATCTGAACCGCCAACGGTTACTAACCATTCTTGATGATAGCTACTTTCATATTTGATCAACCTTATTTATATAATTGATGATATTTCATTCAAAAGTCTTTTTTAAATTTTCCTTCATTTAAATGCTCTCTGATAAGACAATAAACAGCATCAGAAACTTTCCGATATAAACATTCATCATTATAAAGATTTAAAATTTTTGCTACTAAATCAACAACATCCCCCTTGTTAAACAATATAACATCGCAATAAAGTGGTATATATTTTTCAACAATTTCTTTCATTCCATAATCATCAGTAGCAATTGTAGGAATACCTAGTGCCCAGCTTTCGGTCATTGACAAAGAAAATGTTTCAGGAGAAATGGAAGGAATTATCACTAAACTTATTTGATTTTCAACAAGGTAATTTGCAACATCTGATATTAATCCGGTATAGACACACTTAATCGAGAAAGACTGCAGTTGTTCCAAATATTTTTTATCCAAAAGGTTGCCAATTACATGAAGCTCACTATTTTCGGGTAAAGATTGCATCGCTTCAAACACAATGTGATGACCTTTAAATCTAACAACATCCCCTACTATTGCTATTTTATGAGATGAACAACTTATCTTTATTTTTTCTCTTAATGGAATCGGATTATATAATATAGAACTCTTTTTCAAATTTTGCTGAGATAACTGCGAAAGTGTATATCTTGATACACCAAAGATTCTTTTTCACGTACTTATGATTCAAAAAAACAACATATCATTCTTCTTGCTTGTTTATCGATATAAATAACATGAAGATGGGATACTATTTTATTTCTTACCCCCAATTTGCTAATACACAAACAGGAAGAATATTTTGGTGTTGAATGTACAACAAATCAAAATGCTTTTCCTTTAATAACTTACGTAGCATTTGATATGTAAAAAATGCATTATAAAAGAATAAAAAATAATCTTTTATTCTTTTTTTTTTCCACTAGAATATGGCACTAATTGGTAGTGGTATTGTTTATAATTAGACAATAAGTTAGATATACCATTATCTTGACCCGGAATAAATACAGAGACATCGTATTTGGATGAGAGGATGTCACAAATACGCTTCGTTATGATTTGTCCCCCACCTATAGTTTCTCTACCCTCAAAAATTAGAATCTTTTTCATGAATATACTTATTATAACCCAAAGCCAATACCAAAAAATACCCATATAAACAATGCATAAACGAGAGGATTAGACAGTGTTACTGCAACATTAAAAAGACCTCCTACAAAAAACATTCGTCCATAAGGTTTTTCATTCCGATATTTCCATAGTTCCTTCACTACTGCTAATAAAAAAAACAGTAAAGCACAACCACCAATAAGTCCTTGTTCTGCAAATACGCAAGCATAAAGATTTTGAGGGAATATTCCTAAACTCAACGTATCCCCAAAATTCACAATTCCCATCTTAAATTCATATAAATGCATATAATAAACACTATTTCCTACTCCCACACCCAAAAGAGGCTGATTATAAAAAATTTCCCATCCAATCCGACCTGTATAACTCCTAAAACTGCCACTATCCAATGTATGATCTGGCGCATAAAAAAAATTGGTTGCTTTATTTAAAAATAAAGTCTCAAACAAATCATAGTACCCACTTTCAAGTAATACAAAATATCCGACACAAAAGAAAATAAAGGATATAAATACAATGGATATCTTTTGTTTTTTAGTTGTAGAACAAAGAAAATAAGACAATATAATCAATACAACAAAAGCAATGAGTGAAGTTGAGAATGTGAAAAATAACGATAAAACATTTATTGTCAGCATAAATAACCAAACTTTTATTGAAAATAGTTCTTTCGCATAATAAGTAAATAACACAACCCACACTTGATAGATTACATAATTCCCTGGTTCTTGAGATAGACCGCTACTTCTAAAATCATAAACAGACTTATTTTGAAGAAACGAAGGTAAATATGGTATTGGATCATAAACAAAAAGAGCAAATAAAGAATATACAGCTATACATGTTCCTATAATCACAATATACCTCCGCAGATAATCAAAATATTTATATAGTCGCTCGTTCTCGATAGATACCCGAGAGAGCTGAAAAAAAAAAGCATATATATTATTTGCAATACTGAAAATATTCTATTTCCAAATTTGAAAGACTCTGTTGCTTCAGGGTAACGCAAATAAAAAATCAGAAGGGATATCAAGAAAAAAGCCATGAATAGCAAAAACTGACAATAGGAGAAAGTACAAATAATACCCATAATGCAATAAGCTTACTAGTCCAAAATCCATGATTCCTAAATTTTAATAGTAGAATCAAAGATAGTAGCTCATATATTTTAAAACTTCCCCCTATACGAAGAACTGGGAATTGTTGAAACCCAATCAATAGAACAATAAGAAAAAAGTAAAAAAGTAATATTTCTTAGAAGTCAATGACACTATTGTTATTCTATTTGGTAATGTATACAATAGATTTCAACATAATCCCTACCATTCTCCTCAAACACAGATACAGATTGATAACTAAAGGTACGGTATGATATTTTTTCTGATTCTGAATGTCTCATACTGACATTCCATAGAAAAGCTAGCCCCACCTACTTTAAACACAAGTACCGCCTGATTATAAAATGCACAACAAAGATTTTGTCCTTCTCGTATCAACAACTCATAGTCAGCACATATTTTATATTCCAATGAATATTTACCTATTTTTTGAAAAAGATTTCTATTATGTAAGGTGGAACCATGAGAAATATTCATATTCCTTTTTCTCTTTCCCAACTAAAAGGTTCACCCACTTTCTTTATCAATTTACCTTTCAAATCGACAAAATATGCGCACGCAGTTATTAAATCATAATTTTGGGTAGATATTTGCTTAACATACTGTATATAGGGTGACAATGAATTCTCAACCAATATATCATCAGCCCCTATAAACATAATCCAAGCCCCTGTTGCATGTGATATACCTTTATTCCATGCATCATAAATACCTTTATCTGGCTCAGATATTAAAACATCTATTCTATCTCCATAGGAATGAATTATATCAAGAGTTTTATCGGAGGACCCCCATCAATAATTAATAGTTCTATCTCACTACTTTTCTGTTTAGTTATACTTGTCAAGCAAGCATCTAATGTATTACCTGCATTATATGTAGCAATAATAATTGATAATAACTTCATTTCAAAATTTGATTTACATTTATACTGAAAATATTAATTACATACATCACCAACTTGCAACAAAAACAAGTTATAATCCATAGAAATCCGAAGAAATCGGGCCAACACTCCTGTTTTTAAATATCTACTTGCTACAGCTCCAATACCATATGAGATAAATAAACCTGAAATAAAGGAAATCACAGTAATATAAGGCCAATAAGAAAAATTAAAATGAGACATAAGAACCGTACGACAAAATGATTGAGAAAACCACGACAACAAAAAAATAGTATAAGTATATTTACGTAATTTCGGGAATATTTTGATGTTTTTTTCTGCAGATTCAACACTAATGAAATACTAAAAATATTCCTATCAATGCATATATAATTGCAAAATAAATTGGTAATATGATATATGGAGAACTAACAGAAAGCACTCCCAATAATATCATCATACCCCAGCTTCTTAAATGCAAGTAATCAATAACTTCTTTTTTCATATCTACAGAACAATATTCCGCATACAAAAAATACAATGTAATAAATTGCTTGTGAAACATACAAAAAATTTATTTCTGGAATAATATAGAATGCCACAATAGCAATAGGAAGCAACCATTTTACATTAATAGCCAAAAAATTATAGTAAACAAATATGAGAATTTGAATTTCAAACAAGACAGTTAGAAACCAAAGATAAGCAACAGGATTATCATTAGGATATAGAAAACAATGCAAATAAGATATAAAGTCCGTACTAACAGGACGTTCTGCTGCTATTCCTATTTGTGACTTTAGCAGGAATCCAATCGTTGTAATTACGACTAAAGGTATCAACAATCGAAATGTCTTTTTTCCTAACAAATGTACTTACTTTCAAACTGTAACTTTCAGTTAATGCAAACAGATATCCCGAAACACAGAAAAACAAAGGCATGTGAAAAAGATAAACCCACTTATAAATCCATAATGTACGATAATGATCAACGACATCAGCATGCCCTATTAAAACAAGTAACATAGCAAATACACAAAAGATTATCAACTAAAATACTATGTTTTTTTTTTAGAGCATTTTAAGCTAGAATAATGTTTCTCTGAAATACCTTCCCCTATAACAGAAGAAGCACAAGATGATAGAGAAGAATCATCTCCAATTCCCATAGTATCCTTCATGCGACATTAGTTATTCTATAAAAAAGAAATCGTTTAAAAAATAAGTATAATATATATTTTACAAAAAGCCTTTACTCTATTTCCAGTAGGATATACAGCACCAGAAGTTCCACATATTCCTCTCAAATGGACAGGTAAATAGAAAGGAGAATATTTATGATGAATATCCTTTCTCCATTCTAAAATAGACTGAAATAATACTTTTTCGAAATAGCACTTAGAAAAGTCATTAATCAAATTTCTTTTCGAAAGAAATAATGGATAAAAGTCTTTATGAGCTATGAAAAATACTGAAACTGTAGTTTTCTCTCTTAACCCCAATTCACAATACACACTTTTCTTATCCAAAGAACACGAGTCTATTAATTCTATCACGTTCTCAACAATTACTCTACCAGTTATTTTTACGATATAATGGGATTGAGCAATTAATTTTGAGTGAATGTATGCATAATTCAAAATTAAAGCTTCTCCAAAGCCTTTCCCTAAATAACGATCATAATTATTCCCATCAAAAGTAATACATTCTAATCTACCTTCAGAAATTTCTTTTTGATATAGGCAAGATATATCTGTATTTGAATTCTCGATAAAAACAATTTTATATTTGGTATGAGTTAAATAAAAGACAAACTCTCTCTATACTGCTTTTTACGTAATTCAATATCCTGAACTACAGTATACGACATCCCATTAGGATTAATACAAGCTGTTAATAATAAAACGATATCATCCATATAATTCGTCTGCATATATTTTCGATAACCAATTCCAGAGATAATTTCGATTTCTAAATTTTAAAGAATCACTCTGCGTGTAATTATAAATATATCTACCATTTATCTCTCCGTTTTTAATCCGACCATCAAAAATTTTCACCTCACCACTATCATTAAGTATTAATTCAAAATCAGAATATCGTTGTTTTAAAATATCTTTTTATAGAACACTCTGAAAGAATAGAACTAGTTATGATAGAAATGGTTGGTTTTTTGTTATTAATAATAATCCAATCAGAAGGTATATATTTAATTAATAAATTATCAAAATAGCTATTCAACCATTTAGAAGGAACAATTCGTATTGGATTCGTATTTACATTAAGCCAAGATGCACATAAACTAAAAAGTACTGTTAGCTATTATATTCACTTTGCAATACGACATTAACTGAATATCGCGAAACGAATTTTCTCCTTGATTCCAATCAACAAAAACTGGATGATCTAAATTAAGATTAGACTTAACCCATTCTATATCATCTGAAAAAAAAAAAAAACAGGTTTAGACAACAGAGAATAAACTTTTTCAATTGCATCCTCATAATATTTTTTATCACAAATATCTCCTAAAATAACTCTCCAATGAACAGAGTTCTGATAATCACCTCTTCGAACATGGATACTAACAGAATCTGACTCTCGCATCATATTTATAATACGCTTATTATTATCATTATCATCTTCAGGAAATGACAAATTTTGTCTCAATTCAGGTAGTATCCTATTAATAAATTTATAATCCATCCACTCGGATAATCAATCACATTTATTCCCAACAAAGAAGAATATTCTACAACTTTTCTTCTATGAAAAAATCGATTAAAGACTCTAATATAATTACCCCACTGCTTTATTACAAATATAAAAAAATTAAAGTAAGGCTTCTTTATCAAGCCCCCTTTACATTAAATATTTTCGACAAATGATTAACTCTAAGATAAAGAATCGTTCGACATCCCGATTTTTTTCAAATATAGCCATAAAGCATATGACATAATCTGATTACCTAAGCCTCCCCTGTTGTAACGAAATACATTTTCATTATTCATAACACTAGTGTCCGAAATAGAATTCCGAAACATTTTTAATTAATATTCAATAGTTTATAATGGTTTATCATTTTTTCGATAAAGAATCAATACTTTTGGTAGATGTAATCCTCTTATTTAGATTCATCATGCTAAACGGAAAGACTGCCTTTGCTCAAAGGCATGATTCTTGTTATTGACTATGAACTCAAAAAATGTATTTACAAATATAAAAGAGACTACAAAACCAAGAAGTTCACTTGTCGTGACCAGTTCATGGTTATGAGTTATGCTCAGTTCACAAGGAGTTCTAGTCTTCGAGTAGTAATAGAAGCTACCCTTACTGCATTCTCTTCCAAACCATATCATTTGGGACTACCCCATACATAAATCGACTATTACAAAGATGAATGAGAATAAAGATTGTCTTATTTATAAAAATTTCGCTCAAGTTCTTATCAAACGTGCAAGCGATTTGTATAAAGATTATTATTTCAGAATCGCCCTCAAAGATATGGTATATGCTTTCGACAGAGTACTATTAAACTTTATTTGAGCCAAATTCCTTTAGCTTCTTTATTTATAATTTTCGTTATCTGTAATTTTCCCACTAATGCCTGTAACCCAAAAAACAATAGTAGGAACAATTAAAGCTCCTTCAATGCCATAATGAATACAACAAATATTTATGACTGGAATTGAAACAACAGCAAATATTAAATAAACCATCAACTGTAATCTGACTTTACTAGTTCCATTAATAAGATACATATATACATTACCCCCAATTTGAAACCAAACATATACAGCCATACTGATAGATAAAGAAAGAGATATTTGTACTTTTCTCCAACCCACCATTTATACAAAAAATCAGCACATGACACCATAATAATAAGAACTGGAATAGTCAACAACCACATTCGTTCTAACTTTATCACAATATTCCTCATCCACACAAAATCTTTTTTGCACATAAGCATTGGTAAAAGCAGACCAAAATGGCGTTAAAACAACAACTACTACCATACCGATTACATTAAAGTATTTATATGCAATATTATATTGTGTAACAGCTTCAGGACCTTTTATACGAGAAATTAAAATATTGATAAATTGGAAAATGAACAATGCTGAAATTGTTATAACAAAAAAATTGTCCTCCCAAACCCAATATATTCTTAGTCAAAGAGAAACGGATACTTTTAATAGAGGGAGCAATATCTTTGTATTTTTTAGTATAAAAAAGAACTACAGACAGCAGTATAAGTAAGAAACAGGGAATTCCTGAAAAACAAAAGCTAAAGCAACAAGACTACCCATCGTTGTTTTAGTAAGGATATAAATTGCAATGAAAGCTAGTAATTGACCTCCAGTTTGAATTAAAGATGCTAATGCCGGTTTTTGATCAGCCATTAACATCGTAGTAAATACACTTGCTACTATATTCAAACAAAAAAAACATGCTAAAATCCCAAATACAACTTGAAGTTCTTTATTATAACTAGGAGCTATATTTAAAAAGTTCCCCAATCTAAAAAAATTATTAACTACAAATGCAATAAGGAAAACAATAAAGAAAAGTAAAAAAAGAACTGCATATGTAGTACTAACATACTCTTTAGCTAAACCATTTTCACCTTTTGCTCTCGCTTCCGCAAACCGATTACGAAAGCCATGCGCAAATCCTAAATCAAAATAAGAGAGCCAAGCAATAATGGAACTGATTGTAAGCCAAATACCATAACGTGTAGGATTTACATAATCAATCGTTAAAGGAACGACCTGTAAAGAAATTAAAATACTAATACATTTAAGGAGTAAAGAACCCACTATATTTTTCTTCACAGCAATACTACGTGCACTACCACTAGAAAAAATGATGCTATATGTGAACTTAGATATGTACAAATGCTACCCATATTTTATAATTCTCTTCTTTGACCTTACTAGTCTTAATATGCGTTCTTTTCTCCTACAACTACATTCGCCACCGTCTTATAAATGATATATATATCAAGCAACATTGTCCAATGCTCCATATACCAAATATCAGCCTTTACACGTTCCTCCATCTGTGAAAGTTCTCTCGTTTCACCACGAAAACCATGTGTTTGAGCCCAACCAGTTACCCCCGGTTTTATAAAGTGCCGCACCATATACTTATCAATCAACCGGGCATAAGTCTCCGTATGAGCCAACATATGAGGACGGGGACCAACTATCGACATATCACCCTTAAAGACATTGATAAACTGAGGAAGTTCGTCAATATTAGAACGACGGAGAAAGTTTCCAAAACGAGTTTTACGGGGATCATCAACCGTAGCCTGTTTGCTATTAGCTTCATCGTTCACTTTCATCGAACGGAATTTATAACACAAAAAATCCACACCATTCAAACCCGTACGCATTTGCTTAAAGAATACAGGACCGGGAGAAGTCAACTTTATAATACTTCCAACTATGAGATAAACAAAAGGAAAAACTGTAACCAGAAAAAGACCGGAGAAAACAACGTCGAACAGCCGCTTCAAGATACGATTTTCCATTTTACCCAAAGGCTCATAACGCAGATTCAAGATAGGCATATTGCCAACCATACTGTGCCAGATACGACGAGGAAAACCTTTACAGACATTAGGAACACCATGAAAATAAAGCAAATGGTTTTCACAATGATTCATAATAGAAAAATTATAGCGCCCTTCCTCCATCGACAGAGAACAAAAAACATGTTTGATTCCCGGATGTGCGGACATAAAGTCTGAAAAACCGTCGGGATTACCCAGATAGGAACATTGGGAGGAAAAGGCTTCATCCGGTTTTATATCAAAATACCCCACAACCTCATATAGGGAAGAGGCTAAAGAACTCTCCATCTCCTCATACAACACCTGCATATTATTGCCCCCCACCTATAAAAACAGCATAACGTCTATGCTTGCCCTTACCACAATAGACTATCAGGAAATGACGAATAATAATGCGATAAATACTTAAGATGACAAAGAGGAAAGAGAAATAAGCGACAAAAAAAGAGGAGAATAGATAGAGATTCCACTAAAAGTCATGATACATGCCCAAAAAATGGAAAAAGCTATAATATTCTTCAACACACGCAACACAAGTTGGTCAGGACGAATTCCCCGACTATCCCAAACCCTCCCGCGGGATCCAGAACAAGCCAGATAGCAAAGACTTAACGAAGTCATCATCCAGGAAACCCTACAAGAAAAAGGTAAAGAGACAAATACTTCTTCCCAAAAGAAAAGGAGAAAGAACAATACCAGATTCAGAATGATCAGATCTCCCAGAACTGCTACAAATTCTATAAATTTATTGATTTGACTGGTGGTTGATACCATATCACATTAAAAATTGATTTTAGGCACATACTTCTTTGAACTTATTCAAGAGATCTTTCCCGAACAAATTCCAAGAGATTACAATACAAACTGATAGGAAAATAAAAGCTAAAACATATACCTTTCTACTAGTCCCCTGAAGGTTCCAAGGGGACAACAGCAGGTTCTACAACAGCAAACACAGGTTTTTCTTCCTGAACTTTAGCCCTGGCAACCTGAAGCTGACTGGCAACCTGACTATATACCTGGTAAGCAAGGCTCATATCATTCTGCAAACGTTCCTGTTCGGTACGAACACTCTGCAAAATGATATTATCATGAGAATCCAGATAATCGGCATATTTCTTCTGAGCAGCATAATATTCTTGCTGACGTTCCTTGAAGAGTTTCTCCAAATAAATACAATCCTCTTTTGCCTTGAAGGTACGGTAGTCTATTATATATTCCTGCAATTTCTTCACTACAGAATCGGCAACAACAGCAGCAACCTTTAGGATTCTGAAAAGTCACAGAAATAGAAGTCATTGAGGTTTTCTTATCCACAGCGGCAGCTATCATTTTCTTTAGAGTCTCAATTTTCTCCGTTTCCTTCTTTGAAAGTTCAATTGCGCCCCGACTTACTTTATCGGAAGATATGGGTTCATCCTCATTTTCTGTAAACAATGACTTTGCTCCACCCATTACCATGCCAGGAAATCCGATTACATAACCCCACCATGGGATGACTCTTCATTCAAATAAGAACTTAAAGAGATTTCCTCACCCCCTGATACAGGGACTTTCATATTAGAAAGTTCCAACAAAAAGGGAGTAGAAGAAACAATATCAGCAGATAAGGAAGCATTCAAGGCATCAGTTCCATCCCCCATAGTAACCCCACTTCCTAAAAAAGATGCAGCTAAACCGGATAAACCGCCACCTTTGTTATTACCCATTTCCGGAGAAAGGGTAACTTCAACCGTGTACTGCTTAGGGATACTTATTGCAACAATAATCCCAATCACCAAACCAATACCGGCCGCTTTATAGATCTTCTTACGAATACCTATAACCTTACGAAGAAGATCCATCAAATCGATTTCGATCTCCTCATCATTGTGATTATTATGCAACTGTTTTGTTTCCTTTTCAGATGTTTGTTCCATCAAAGTAGACATAAATAAAGGTATTCGTTATTTCTTGATTAAATTAGCAATAGAGGCAATCATCATACCCAAGGAACTGAAAGAAGTGGCATATCCTAAAATTTCCCCATATTAGTACGCTTCTTTGATTTACTAGGAACAATGATCTCACAACCAGGCTCAATTTGTTTCTTACCGCTACCTTTAACCTTAGTTACCTGACCATTCATGTAAACAATGAACTTCTTGCTCTTCTTCGCATTGTCTGAATAACCACCGGCCTGATTCAGGTAATAATCAATATTCTTACCAGCTATATAAGAAACGGTATTAGGAACCATGACAGCACCATTGATCGTGACCGTATTAGTATTCTTCGGAATGGAAATCACGTCACCCTCACGCAAGACAATATCCGCTGTACTGCCAGGATTCGCTAATGCTTTCTCCAAGTCAATACCAACACTAAAAAGTATCTTCTACACGGACCCCCAAAGAATCCATCATAGCCTCACCCAACTGTCGACTCATCAAACGGATCACATCTCCCATACGTTTCTTCTCACCTGCAGTAGCGACACGAGTCAACTTGGAACCACGTAAGTAAGCATAATTCGTAGCACCTCCAGCTTTATTGATCAAATCTGAAAGGCGTTCTTCACGGCTGGTCATGGCGTATGAGCCTCCGAACAGGATTTCACCTTCAACAACTACATTCTGCTGAGCCTGATAACCCGGACTGCGGCGAACATAAACCTCATCATAAGGTTGAAGTACGAAACCCGGTGTGCCGTCGACGACAAAGCCTTCTTTCAGGAGAATGTATATATCTGACCAATAGTATCGTTATCTACTGTACTACGGGGATTCTTGATTCTACGGGATACATCCACACGAACTACAGAAGCGGCTTCACGCAAGCCTCCGGCCTGAATGATCAAGTCTTCAAGAGTCATGTTGTCAGCATAAGGATAGGAATCAGGTTTGGCCACTTCACCATGGATTACAACATCACCTCTATCTTCCAAATCATGGATACTCGGAATATAAAGAATGTCGTTTTTCACCAGGATGATATTTTGAGAAGTGCCATCCATGATGGCTTTAATGTCAACAGGGATAACTTCAGTAGTAAGATCCTCACGCTGACGATAAAGGACAGCACGGTTCAAGAAAGCATCACCCGTCAAGCCTTGGGCTTCGTTCACCAGTTCACGGACGGTATTCAGTTGACCGTTTAGCTGGTAGATACCGGGACGGTAAACGGCACCACGAATTTCAAGCTTATTGATAAAGCGGTTAAGGATAGCCTCGGCAGTCACAACATCACCATTCCGCATTTTATAGACACTATAATCAAGGTCTTTGACTGTATTTACTTCATACTCCTGTCCGTTTTGGCGTACGACACGTAAGGAACGAGTATAGGCATCGGCGTCAAAGCCACCGGCATAGCTGATAAGAGTAGATAGACTCTCATCCTTTTTTCATTTCGAAACGCATCGGGCGTTTCACTTTTCCATCGACCTTAACCAAGATATCATAGGCAGGGACTATTACTACATCGCCCTCCTGAAGACGGATGTCATCCTGAATGTTGCCTTTCATGATAAATTGGTAGACATCGATTGTGGCGATGTTCTTACCGTTACGTACCAGCTGAACATTGCGAAGGCTACCTATGTCACTCACACCTCCTGCACGGTAAAGTGCATGGAAGACAGTAGAAAAGGAAGAAAGAGAGTAAGTGCCCGGTTGGACTACTTCACCCATCACATTGATCTGAATAGTACGGATGCTACCCAAAGTCAGACGGATGTCAGAAGTGGGGTCATTCGTATTATTAAGACCATTATATATCTTGTTTAATGTTTTCTTGAGATAGTCATTGGCTTCAGAAATAGTCAGACCGTTCAGGTTGACGGGGCCTATTTTCTGAATGTTAATCGTGCCATCAGGAGAAATCTGTTGGCGGATAGTGTTCTGGCTGGCTCCCCAGATGTCGATAATCACTTCATCACCGGGACCGAGACGATAATTTAAAGGGGTGGCGATGTTGACACTGGGTTCAAAAAGTCAGGTTACGGGTATTGAAGATGTTACGTCCGAAAACCTGATTACTACGTGCAAGATCTTGAGTACTCGGATGGTCTTCCAGCATATCGGAAGTGTTCTCCTTCATTTCTTCACGAAGACGGATTCATTGACGTCCGTACCGGTAGCGTTGGAAGCATTGACGTTGTTCTGCTGCTCATAAAGCTGCTTCACACGCATAGCCTGTTCTTTGGTCACGCCCTTACGTGCAAGTTCAGAGGCTAATTGTTTTTGTTCTTTCCCTTGTCTAATCCCCTCTTTGACATACTCCAATACTTGAGAATCGCTCATATTTTGAGCCATTAAAGGAGAAAAAACTCCTAACAGTAGAATAAATAGAAATACGTTAAAGTTTTTTTGTGTCGTCATTACTAATCTTTGTAGGTTCTACATAACCGATTGGCATATCTACACAAGCACAGCCAAGCATATTTAAACGAACGGCAATCTTACTCTTACCCCCGACAGTCACGAGTTCGCCAACAAGGCCGCTCAAAGGACCTTTTATCACACGAACTTTCTCACCACGCGCCAGTGGAGTATCATTCATACAGACTGCTTCTTCGGAATAATCGAGCATGAAACGGAAACGCGCCATCTGCTCGTCAGGAATAACGGCAGGAGTGCTTTCACCACGCATCACCATATAACGGCTGACCGTGGAGAAGCTTAGGACTTCCATACGCTCTTTGGATTGACATGAACAAAAACCATCATGGGAAGCAAGACTGTATCAACCATCTTTCGACGGTCGCTCCATTGATGGATCTGTTGCTGAACGGGAACAAAAGAATCAATTCCCATCTTAGACAAACGCTCGGCAACTTTCTTCTCATGATGCATACGCACCATTGCTACATACCAGCGTTTAGAGTGTGCTACGCCTTCCCCTGTCCCATTAATAGGCCCGGCATTTACTGATTTTGGTCTCGTTAAAATCATTTTTTTTACCCCATGTGATTCCGTTACTTCTTAGGTAACGGATAACCCATACACGAAACGTACATTATGATGAAAATAGAAATCACGCACATGACAAAGGCGTAGAATGTGGAAAGGCCTGAAATACTCAACGGAAAAATCTAGAGATTAGGACAAAAGTATAGAGCATGGAAATAAGTTATTTCATGTTCGGATAGTTTTTTGCTCTATGTTTCAGATAAAACGAAAAAAAGTGGAGGAATATTTGCTTTCTATTCGTGTTTTTGTCTATCTTTGCGTCATATTTACTTCCGTTACCTAAGAAGTAACACACATAGTTTAATTCTAATTATCAACACTTTACTATTCTATCACCACTTACACAGCAATCTCTAACGTAAGATAAATTCTTTCTATTTACTTCTGTACGTTCTTCTTAATCCAAAGCCTTTCAGATATATTTGTGTGGTTTTAATAGATTTGTGTCCCAACGATTCACTTATCATTTCAATTGGAACTCCGCGATACTTCGCAGTCGTTGCCCAGGAATGACGAAGCGTATAGGAAGTGACAGGAGATTGCAAATGCAAGGTTCTTGCCAGGTCCTTCAGATTATTATTAAATCGACGAAGAGCGGACTGATATTCCCGATAACCTCTTTCATCCGTCCGTTTTTTATCCCCCACGAAGAATATCAAACAGATAATCCGGACAGTCAGGATGAGAATCTTCTTTGCTACGGAGCTGGTTAATCATTTCCTTTGCCGTATTCAGCACTTCCACACTCATTGGAGTTTTAGTCTTGATACGGTTATATCGCAACACATTCTGATCGAGTGCTGATTTCTCCAGATGAGCTAAATCCGCGAATGACATTCCACAGAATTGAAACATCAGGGCGGCAATAGCTTGCGTACGACGTAAACGTTCCGAGTTGGGAGCTACCACTTTTCGGATCCCCTTTCAGCAGTTCTTTCTGTCTTGGCAGCACTAAAGAAAGTGGCTTGAGAAGCAATATTGCTGGTATTTACCTTTTCATAAGCAGCCAAAGTTCAAGTATGTCTTGTTGGGCAACAGTATATCGCCTTCCATTTGAATGTAAATTTTAGCGGATCAATAGCGATTGTCTGACGGACATTCTTCAAAGCGGTGTCATACGTCCAGTCTTTATAAGTTTTCCGGCTTCGATAATTGATGCTACATTAGCTTACCCATAATATAATATACATCATCTTTCTTCTGGGCTACTTTGTTTCTTGATTAAAGTCGGCAACGGCTTTATCATACCAGGTCTGATCGTCTTTACCTTTAGATGCATAATAATTGGCACGACGGAGATAACCATCTGCATTGGCAGGAACTGGCGAATGAAGTCATCCAACAGCTTTTTCATAGTTCCTCGCCCGAGGTTCGAAGAGGCCATGAACAGATATACTAATGCCTGATCTTCCGTTTCAGGTAAACCTTCCGGATACCATTAATGCTTTTCAAGGCAGCGTCTCCCAAAGAAAGAGCACTGATTTTCTGCGACATGGCAAAAGCTGCTCCCGCCGCATAACAAGTAGTCACTGTATCGATAATGGATGATTTCTGCGCAATACCAAATACCTGACCTTCCGCATTCATCACCGGACAGCTCACCATCTTATCTTTCATATGCATGCTCAATGTATAATAATGGCTACTTTGGAAACATCTTTTCACCTTACCAGTAAACGCAAGCGATACTTGTAGAATAAGGAAGCATCCACGCATCACTTCCCACTGCCGGAGCAGCAGTCGCCACCCGTTCAGCGCAGGCACTTTCTTTTCAGTAATTCCTACACGGAACTTTATGACATCATACATATCATTCGCTCCCAATATCCGGCTGACCGGCATTTGCTTACCGTCCGCCGTCACGACCACCGCACGCTCCGCTCCCTTGAAAAAGAGAAAATCGGATAATGCCAGTCCGTCTTCGGAGACAAAAATCCGTTACCGGTATTCAGCATTTATCATTCTTATCGTAGGTCACGACCGAGAAGACCGCACGTTTCGCCTTCTCTACCCATTTAGGGGTCTGCGCCATGCTTCCCTGCCAGAAAGAAAAAGCGCAAGCAGTAGAATTAAAATCTTCTTCATAATATTACTCATTGTTTCTTTTGTTTCACCGCTCGTAAATCAAGATACCGCAGCTACGGAGACATTCATGACTCGATAGTGCCCAGCATCGGTATCTTCACCCATTCATCACAGAGGGCAAGGTTTTCATAAGAAA
>VOFG01000243.1_pt1 | contig 118847 bp, 130 predicted proteins | sample 5384171 | NCBI WGS metagenome assembly VOFG01 (sample SAMN12384726, study PRJNA508395) | human gut metagenome | isolation source: healthy gut F | host: Homo sapiens
GAGCGGCATGGGGATCACACCAAGACATCCCAAACGCCACTTACAACCTCAAAACCCCCAACGACCTGTTAACCCTAACAACCAAATAACCCACGCGTCCCACCCTTTCAGCCCCAACGCCACAAGGGCGACGACCTCGAGTAGGTCAACCTGGGAGGGACGAGGGCTTAGTTCCCCAATCTTTCCGCAGGGGGCAAAAAGCAACGTCTTATTTTTCCGACACTAACGCCACAAGGGCGATTGAGCAGGACGGTTTGGGCGGGTCCCGTACTTAGTTTCCAAAATCATTCCGCAGCGCGAAGCCCCCGTTGTCAACGCTTCGAAGAAGCGAGACAACGGGGGCCTTCATGCGCGAGGACGTTTTGAAACTAAGTACGGGACCCGCCCAAACCGTCCGGTGGGATCAGAGTACCCTTGCTGTTACTCTGCTTTGCCCACAGAGTTGAGGTTAGTCATGCGGATCTTAACCAGCTCGGTGATCTCGCGCATGCCCTCCTTGGCCGGCTTCTTGGGATCGAAGCAGGCGGGGTTCTCGGCCATGTAGGCCATGAAGCCCTTGGTGTAGGCCTGACGCAGCTCGGTGGCGTAGTTAACCTTGCAGATGCCGTTCTTCACAGCCTCGGCAACCTGCTCATCGGGCACACCAGAGGTGCCGTGCAGAACCAGCGGCACGTCGACGGCGTCGCGGATGGCCTTGACCACGGACTGCTCGATGTGCGGATCGCTCGTGTACACACCGTGGCTGGTGCCAACGCCAATTGCGAGGGAGGTGCAGCCGGTACGCTCGACGAACTCCTTGGCCTCGGCCGAATCGGTGTAGGGGCTCTCGCCCTCAACCGCGGGACCGTCGTCCTCCTTGCCGCCAACCTTGCCAAGCTCGGCCTCGACGGGCACACCCATGGCGCGGCCAGCGTCGGCGACGGACTTGGTCAGGGCGATGTTGTCCTCGAAGGACTCGTGCGAACCGTCGATCATGACAGAGGTGTAGCCAGTGCGGAAAGCCTGCATGCAGCGGTCATAGCCATCGCCGTGATCGAGGTGCAGAGCGACGGGCACGGAAGCGCGCTCGGCGGCAGCCTTGACCATGCCGTAGAGTAGTCCAGACCAGCGGTCTTGATGGTGCCCGGGGTGGTCTGCATGATGACGGGGGACTTGGTCTCCTCGGCAGCGGCCAGAACGGCCATAACAAACTCGAGGTTCTCGACGTTGAACGCGCCGACGGCGTAGTGGCCGGCCTGAGCGTCCTTGAGCATCTTTTCGGTGGTAACAAGTGCCATGAGCGTTTGCTCCTCTCCCTCGCCCGCATCTGGACATCGGGCGTACGTGTCCGCAAGGCGTTTTACCTTGCGTTTTACTGCGCTCATTGTATGAAATTCAGCGGCTTTGCATGTGCGAGATATTGAGCCCATGCAGGTCAATACAGTCGTTTTTGAAAAGTAAACGGAAGGAATTGGAGCCGAGTGGGCGTATTCAATATTGAATTTTGGGCGTTCAGCGTCTTTCTTTTATAGAAAAGATAAGTAATCGAAAGGTGTTTTCTTACTCAAAAAGAAAATGAACGAAAATAGACTCAACACAATTCCTACAAATTTAGCCGAGAATGGAGCAAACATGGCCCACGCAACAACCCGAGCTTTCGCCGATGAGCGTCGTTCCGCCATCATGGAGATGCTCGAGCATAACGCCTCGGTGCAAGTGGCAGAAATCGCCCAGACCTTTGGCGTGTCCTCCGTTACCGCCCGCGCCGACCTGGACGCGCTCGCCGAGTCCGGCAAGTTGCGCCGCACGCATGGTGGCGCCGTGTCTCTCCAGAAGCGACTGACCGTATCCACCCAGGATCGCCGCATCAACGTCAATGTCGCCGCCAAGCAGGCCATCGCGCAAAGCGCCATCGAGCTCGTCGGCAATGGCGACACGCTGCTTGTCGACTCGGGCACCACGGCGCTCGAGTTCGTCCGGCTCCTCGATCAGCGCGACGGCATCACCGTCATCACGGCCGACATTACCATCGCCGATTATATCGACGAGAGCATGCCCTCGGTCGATGTCGTCATGCTGGGTGGGGGACTGCGCAAAGGTCATCGCTATCTGTACGGTCCACTTACCATGCAGGCGCTCCAAATGGTCCACGCCGACCTTGCCGTCATGTGCCCCGGCGCTTTTGTCCCCGGCTGCGGCTTTACGACCGACTTTCCCCAGATGGCCGAGACCAAAACGGCTATGATCGCCGCGGCCCATCAAAGCGTCGTCCTCATGGACGCCAGTAAGGTCAACGGACGCGGCATGTACCGCTTTGCCGAGCTGGCAGATGTCGACACCATCGTGATGGACCGTGACCCCGATCATGCCGTTGCCACCTCAATCGCCGAGATCGTCGACGACGCCCGCCCAAATCTCCTCATCGCTGACGCTTAAACAAAAAACCACCACAAAGGTGCCTGTCCCCTTTGTGGTGGTTGTGATGGCTGAGCGTCAAAAGTGAGCGTGTCGCTACTTGGACAGCTCGTCGGCGAGGGCCTCGATCTGGGCGCGCGAGGCGTCGTTGAGCGAGCCCAGCACAGTCACCTTGTTCTGCGTCAGGGTGATGTCCTTCATGCCCTCGAGCTCCTTGGTCATAACCTTGGCAGCTGCGGGCGCCCAGGAACCGGACTCGACAAGCGCCACGGTGCGGTTCTGGTAGGCATGCTCGGCGAGCGTGTGGATAAAGGTGCTCATGCACGGGAAGATCTCGCCCTGATAGGTGATAGAGGCGAGCACCAGACGGTCATAGCGGAACGCATCCTCAACAGCCTCGGCCATATCGTCGCGGGCCAGGTCAAAGACGGAAACCTTCTGGCCGCGAGCCTCAAGCGCAGATGCGAGCTCTTCAACGGCAGCCTTCAGATGCCCATACACGCTCGCATAGGCAATCGTGATGCCCTCGTCCTCGGGCTGATAGCTCGACCAGGTGTTGTAGGTGTCGAGGTAATAGCCCAGATTCTCGGTCAGTACGGGGCCGTGGAGCGGGCAGATGATCTGGATGTCCAGGTCGGCGGCCTTCTTGAGCACGGCCTGCACGAACTTGCCGAACTTACCGACGATGCCAAAGTAGTAGCGGCGAGCCTCGCAAGCCCAGCCCTCGGGATCCTCGATGTCGTTGGCGCCAAAATTGCCAAAGCCGTCGGCACTAAAGAGCACCTTGTCGGTGGACTCGTAGGAGAAGATCACCTCAGGCCAGTGAACGTTGGGGGGCGCCGATAAAGGTCAGGCTGTGGCCACCCAGGTCGAGCACGTCGCCCTCTTTGACGACCATCTTGCGCTCGGGGTAGTCGGTGCCAAAGTAGTTGACCATCATGCGGAAGGCGCCCATGCTAGCCACAATCTGGGCCTGGGGGTAGCGCTCCATAAAGGCGGCGATGCCTGCGGAGTGATCAGGCTCCATGTGGTGAACCACCAGATAGTCGGGCGTACGGCCATCGAGCACGGCCTCGAGGTTGCCGAGCCACTCGTCGACAAAGCCGGCGTCGACCGAATCGGCGACAGCGATCTTGTCGCCCAAGATAACGTAGCTGTTGTATGCCATACCGTTCTCGGACACGTCGTACTGGCCCTCGAACAGGTCAATGTCGTGATCGTTGACGCCAATGTAGCGGATATCCTTGGTGATCTCCATCAGGCAAAGCCTCCTAGATAGACAAAAGAACCCGTCTATCATAACACTCGCCTTCATAGCCACGGCTATCCGTCAGCATCCTTACCGATTGTAATTGAGGCGGAATATACTGCCGTTGACCTGCACAAACTATGCGCGCAGCATCGATGTGCTATGTCGAATGATGAGCTGGCCGGGAATACGAATGGCAACGGTTTTGCCCGCCGTACCCGCCTCGGGAACCGCATGCTCGAATACCTCGCGTCCGCGCTGATGTAGATCGAATCGAACGGTCGTGAGCTCGTTGTGTGCCACAAAATCATCGAGCGAATCATCGACGCCCACCACGCTCACGTCCTCGGGCACGCGCAGACCGCTATCGCGCAGCGCTGCAATCACGCCATTTGCCATCTGGTCGTTTGCCGCGTAAATCGCCGTCATGGTGCGGTCGTGCTCGGCCAGGTACCTGCCGGCCTCGTAACCGCTGTTGGCTGACCAGTCGCCCTCGAGCGGCGCCCGTGGCTCGATGTGCTTACGCTCGAGCGCATCCTGCCAGCCGGCGCGACGAAATTGCTCGTCGACCGAGAACGACGGGCCGCCGATATAACGAATCTGCTCGTGCCCCAGCTCAAACAGATGATCCATGAGCAGCAGCGAGCAGCCGTAATGGTCGGAATCGACCGTGGTCACGCGCGGATGCGCGTACATGGTAACGATGACCGTGCCAATGCCCGGCAGTGAATTAAACGTCTCAAAAATCGGGCGCCATGCGGCTCATGCCGATGATGATGCCGTCCACCGGCAATGCGGCCATACGACGCGTGGCCTCGGCAAGCGAAAACTCCTCGGTCTTGGACATCTCGACCAACGTGATGGCGCAATTATGCTCGCGAGCAGCGCTGGCGATGCCGTCGATCATTGAGAGGTTGCCAAACTTGGTGACATCGTTGACGCACAGGCCGACCGAATGGTAGCGACCGTCGCGCAGCGAGCGACCGGCATAACTCGGACGAAAGCCGAGCTCTTGCATAGCGGCCTGCACGCGCTGGCGCGTCTGCTCGTTAACGTTGGGCAAGCCGTTGGCGACGCGCGAAACCGTCTGCTGCGAAACGCCGGCAGCGCGGGCGACGTCGGCCATGGAGACCGGACGCGTACCTGTATCGTTGGACGGGCGCCTTGCCACAGGATCACCTTCACCCTTGCGAGATTTGAATAGCGTGCATGCCGGCCCGGGCAGAAATACATCCCGCGCCGAGGCCCGCTATCGTCGGACGCATGTTAACGTACTCTACTTTTTCTATCTGCATCTCTTCTGCTTTATAAGTCCATACGGCAGTACCGTTCACGGCTGTATTTCTACCGATTACCAGATTCTCAAAAAGTGACAAGCGATGTGTTATGAGTACGTTAACATAGCCCGTAACGTGCGGTATCGTGAACACTTGGTTCACGCCGCTTCAAGTTGTTAACGTACTCATAACGACGCAAAACTCGCCCGTGCGCACCAAGGAAAGGACTCCCATGACCACCCCCGACGAAAAGACATTCGCCACGCTCACCAAGCTGTTTGAGGAGGAGTTTGGCCCCATCGGCGACCGCCAGATGCTCTACGTGCACGCGCCCGGCCGTTCTGAGATCAGCGGCAACCACACCGACCACGAGGGTGGCCACGTTATCGCCGGCTCGCTCGATGTCGCCGTCGACGGCATCGCCGTGGCGACCGACACCAACAAGGTTCGCGTCGCCGACGAGGGCTACCCCACCTTTGAGATCACGCTCGACACGCTGGATATTCAAGCGTCCGAGAAGGGCACGTCCGCGAGCCTCGTCCGCGGCATGGCCCACGAAATCGCTGCTCTGGGCGTTGAGCCCCAGGGCTTCGACTTCGCCTTCACCTGCTCTGTCCCCTCGGGCGGCGGCCTTTCCAGCTCCGCTGCCGTCGAGGCCGCGTACGGTCGCGCCATGGAAACCCTCTGGGGCGCACCCGCCATCGAGCCTGTCGCGCTCGCCCAGATGAGCCAGCGCACCGAGAACAACTATTACGGCAAGCCCTGCGGTCTGATGGACCAGGCCGCTGTGTGCCTGGGCGGCCTCGCCTACATGGACTTTGAGGACCAGGCTCAGCCTAAAACCCAGAAGCTCGAGCTCAACTTTGAGGATCACGGTTATGCGCTCGTGCTCGTTAAGGTTGGCGCCGACCATGTGGCAGCCACCGACGACTACGCCGCCGTTCCGCGCGAGATGCAGGACGTCGCCGCCGAGTTTGGCAAGGCACGCCTGTGCGAGGTAAACGTTGCCGACTTTGACGCCAAGCTCCCCGAGCTGCGCGCCAAGCTGGGCGACCGCGCCTGCCTGCGTGCCGTTCACTACTGGTACGAAAACGGCCTGGTCGACAAGCGCTGGGCTGCCCTGAACGCCGGCGATATCGACCAGTTCCTGGTCCTGACGCGCGAGTCCGGCGCCAGCTCTGCCATGTACCTGCAGAATGTCGTTGCCAAGCTGGGCTCCGAGCAGCCTTCCATGTATGCCCTGGCACTGGCCGAGCATGTGCTCGACGGCCGTGGCGCCGTCCGTATCCACGGCGGCGGCTTTGGTGGCACCATCCAGGCCTTCGTGCCGCTCGACCTGGTCGACACCTTTATCACCAAGATGAACGGCTGGCTGGGCGAGGGGTCTGCCCGCCACTACGCCATTTCTGACAAGGGGGCTTACGCGGCATGGCTGTAATGACTGATGTGCGCGAGGCCGCGCAGAACCTGATCGAATACGCTATCCACCGATCGATGATCGGCCAGGACGATCGCATCTGGGCGTATAACACCATTCTCGAGTGCATCGGTGCTACGGGCCCGGCGCTCGACATGGCCTGGGCGCTCCAGACCGAGAAGCTTTCGCTCTTGCACCCCGACACCCTGCCCAACTTTGACCTTGAAGGCACGCTTGCCGCGCTTTCCGAGGCGGCTGTTGCCAACGGCGCCGCCGAGGACACGGCGTCGGGCCGCGACCGCATCGCCATGCGCATCATGGGTGCGCTCATGCCGAGGCCTTCGGTTGTAAACGAGGAGTTCAACGGACGCATGGGCGTCAACGAGCCCCGCGCCGCGACCGACTGGTTCTACGGCCTGTGCTGCGACGCCGGCTACGTGCGCCGTGCCGCCATCGCGCGCAACATCAAATGGAGCACCCCCACCAACTGGGGCGACCTCGAGATTACCATCAACCTGTCAAAGCCCGAAAAAGACCCGCGCGATATTGCCGCGGCCGGCGCCGCCAAAAACACGGGCGAGAAGTATCCCGCCTGCCAGCTCTGCATCGAAAACGAGGGCTATCCCGGACGCTCCGCTGCAGCCGACGGCGGCGCCCATCCCGCCCGCCAGAATCTGCGCGTTATCCCCATTCAGCTCGACGGCGAGCGCTGGGGCTTCCAGTACAGCCCGTACGCGTACTTTAACGAGCACTGCATTGCCATGAGCTCCGAACATCGTCCGATGCACGTCGACCGCAAGGGGCTGACCTGCCAGCTCGATTTTGTGGACCTGTTCCCGCACTACTTTATTGGCTCCAACGCCGACCTGCCCATCGTGGGCGGCTCGATTCTGTCGCACGACCACTTCCAGGGCGGCGCGCACGAGTTCCCCATGATGCATGCCACCGAAGTCTCGCAGTTTAACGTGCCCGGCTTTGACCAGGTCAGCGGTACCGTGTTGCAGTGGCCGCTTTCGGTGCTGCGGCTGCGCTCGCACGACCGCGCCCAGCTGCTCGACGCCGCCGAGAAGATTATCCTCGCCTGGCGCGAGTGGACCGATGAGTCGGTGGGCGTCATCGCGCACACAGCCGACGGCGTGGCGCACAACACCGTGACGCCCGTCATCCGCCGCGTCGACTCCCGCGGCAATGCCGGCGGCGAAATCTACGAGGCCTACCTGGCGCTTCGCTGCAACATCACGACCGACGAGCATCCGCTGGGCGTATTCCACCCGCATGCTGAGTACCACCATATTAAGAAGGAGAACATCGGCCTGATCGAGGTCATGGGCCTGGCCATTCTGCCGCCGCGCCTGGTTCCCGAGCTTGGCGCTGTCCGTGAGCATCTACTGGCAGCCAAGGTCGATGCCAGCTACGATCTTGCCGGTGCGCTCGAGGGCGATGATCTTTGTCGCAGCCATGCCGCGTGGGCCGAGGACGTCTTTGCTCGCCGCGCCGACGAGCTTACGGCCGACAACGCCATCGATATCCTGCACGAGGAGGTCGGCGTGGTGTTTGGCCACGTGCTCGACAACGCCGGCGTCTTTAAGTGGGACGAGGCAGGACGTGCCGCCCAGCAGCGCTTTATCGACTCGCTGTAGCATGCGAGTTCGAGCCTCATCAGCGGCCACAACATAGCCGCCCACATGACAACGGCGCCCGCCGGCAACATCGCCGACGGGCGCCGTTTTCTGATGCAAGGGTAGCTAATTTGCACCAAAACAAGGAGTGTTCCAAACTGCCGGCAGAGAAGGAGCGCCCAGGTGCCGACCTAAACCCCACATTATTCGATGGAAAAACGTGGTTACCTCCCACATTATTCGATGGAAAACGTGGTTTACTCCCACATTTTTTTTCGATGGAAAGACCGAGACGGTCTTATACTAACCATGATCGTTAGGGGGCAGTATGCAGCGACAGCTAATGGACGAACTCATCGCTTGGAAATCTAGGGCAAACCGCAAGCCCCTCCTGCTTAAGGGGGCCCGCCAGACGGGAAAAACCTGGCTTCTCAACGAATTCGCAGGCCAGCAGTATCAAAACGTCATCCGTTTTGACTTTATGCTCGAACCGGGCGCACGTTCGCTGTTCGACGGAAGCCTTGACCCCAAACGCATCATCTCCCAGATAGAGCTCCTGCGCGGCCAGACCATAACGCCGACAGACACGCTCATCATCTTCGACGAAATCCAAGAGGCACCGCGTGGCATCACCTCGCTCAAATACTTCAACGAGCTGGCGCCGGAATACCATATCATGGCAGCCGGCTCCTATATGGGGCTCGCGCTCCGACGCGAAAACGAGTCGTTCCCCGTCGGCAAGATCGACCAGCTTACCATGCGCCCCATGGGGTTTGTCGAGTTCGTTCGTGCCGTCGATGGCGATCCGCTCGCAGATGCCATCCTTGCCGCAGACATGGACCTGCTGGCGAATGTTTCCGAAAAGCTCGAGCGCCTGCTCAAGGAATACCTCGTTGTCGGTGGCATGCCAGAAAGTTGTCTCCGCTTTCGCCGCCTCCCCACGATTTCATCGAGGCCCGCAGGCTTCAGCAGCAAATCATCGAAGCTTATGAATCCGATTTTGGCAAGCATGCGCCAGCCCGCATCGTCGAGCGCATGAGGCTGGTTTGGAAATCCCTTCCTGGCCAGCTCGCAAAGGAAAACAAGAAGTTCGTCTACGGCGCGCTTGTCCCGGGGCGCGCGCACGCGATTTTGAGGAAAGCCTCCAGTGGCTCATGGACTATGGAATCGTTCATAAGGTACCACGTGTTTCCGCCCTAAGAGCACCGCTCACAAGCCACGAGGATCTCTCGGGCTTCAAGCTGATCTGCATCGACACCGGCATCCTCGGAGCACTCTCCGGCCTCACGCCAGCCATTGTTCTGAACGGGCCCGCTGTTTTTACGGAGTTCAAAGGCTCGCTGACCGAGCAATACGTCGCACAGGAGCTTTTGCTCCAAGGCAATACTCCCGCGTATTGGTCATCCTCCTCCGGCAATGCAGAGACTGACTTTGCCATCGACCATGCGGGGACCGTGCTTCCGCTCGAGGTCAAGGCGGCAGAGAACCTCAAAGCAAAGAGCCTGAGGATTGCCTGCGAGAAGTTCAAGCTCGAGCGCTGCGTGAGAACATCGTTAGCGGCATATAGAGACGAGGGCACGCTCGTCAACATTCCGCTTTGGGAGATCGGGCAAATCGACAAGCTGGCATAGGCGCTGTGGGGGGGGTGCCCCGTAAGGAGTGTCCCAAACTGCCGGCAAAAAAGGAACGTCCCTATCTGCCGCATTCCCGAAGCAAGGCAACGCCGATGTTTTGGCAACGGCAGCGAGCGGGCCGCATTTGAGACAAGGTGACGTGAAACGAAAGGGCGCTGACCTTCTGGTCGCGCCCTTGAAGTTGAACGTCAGATTGTCCAAATGCGGCCCCGCGCAGCGTCGAGCCGTTACGCGGTTTGGTAAAACCGCGTAACCCTAAAGCTCCGTTACTTCAACGTTGTTGTAGATCTCGTCCCAGCGGTCCATGACCAGGTGACCGGTCTTGGGATCCATAGCGTTGAGTTTGCCGCAGGTATTGGCGGTCTTGAGCACCGTGACGTCGTCGGCGCCAGCAGCAATGGCATGTGCAAAGCCGGCGATGGTCGAGTCGCCGGAACCCGTTGCGTTCACAGCCGCAATCGCGGGCGTCTTGGCGCGGAACGCGCGACCCTCATGGAAGCCAACCGAACCGGCAGCGCCCATCGAAACGACAACCCAGGGGATACCGGCAAAGCGGTCATCGGCGGCGAGCGCCTCGCGCAGGGCATCGACATCATCGGTCGTAAAGGACGTACCCAGCAGGCCGTTGATCTCGGTCAGGTTGGGCTTTACGAGCTCAGGCTTAGCGTCGGACTCCAGCGCGGCTTCCAACGATGCACCCGAGGTGTCGAGCAGCACCTTGGCGCCCGCCTCCTCGGCAATCTTGACGAGCTCGGCATAGTAGCCGGCATCGACACCACGCGGCAGCGAGCCCGAAAGCGTCACAACGTCCGCCTTTGCTGCAAGCTCGGCGAATTTTGCCGTAAAGGCCTCGAGCTCGGCCGGGGCGATCTGCGGGCCGCTCTCCAGCAGCTCGGTCTGGATTACCCTCGTGCAGAATATTCAGGCAAATGCGCGTCTCACCGGTGATGGGCACAAAGTCGTTCTTGACGCCGTCGGCATCCATGAGCTCGGCCATATAGGCACCCATGTGGCCGCCGAGCAGACCGGTCGCGAGCACGTCATCTCCCAGCTGCAGCAACACGCGGCTCACGTTGAGGCCCTTGCCGCCAGCGGTCTTTTCGGGCGTCACACGGTTAACATCGTCGATGATCAGCTTGTCGAGCTGATAGCGCGTATCAATCGACGGGTTCATGGTAACGGTCAGAATCATATTGAACTCCTGTTTAGAAAACCGGCCCGCGCCCCTCACAGAAACGCGAGCCGTCAACGGACTAGTTAATTACGCCGGAACCCCACTAGTCGTGGTATTCGCCGCGGTCCCACTTCTCCAGGAACTCGTCAAAGAAGTGCGGGTCAGCCTGAGCCTCGGCGTCGGCCTTATTGCAGGCATCGATCTTGGCGATCAGGGCATCGTGCTCGGGGGTCTTCTCGTAGGGCTCCTCCAGGAAGGCAAGCATGATATCGGCCATCAGGAACTCGCCGGTGATCTTGCCGCCAAAGCCCACGATGTTGGCGTTGAGCTCGCGACGGGCATACAGGGCAGAGGTCATGTCGCGGACCAGGGCGCAACGGGCGCCGGGCACCTTGTTGACGGCGTTGGTGATGCCGATGCCGGTGCCGCACAGGGCCACGCCAAAGTCGGCCTTGCCGCTGGCAACGGCCTCGCCCACGGCCTTGCCGTAGATGGGATAGTGCGTGCGGCTGTGGCTGTAGGTGCCGCAGTCGAGCACCTGGTAGCCAGCCTGCTCCAGGCGGTCGGCCAGATAGATCTTCTCGTCCGTAACGATATGGTCGCAACCGATTGCGATGGTCTTCTTCATCAGAACGTCCTTTCGTCTGAATTCACAAGTTGAGATAGAAGTTCGAGTTCTCGGTGGCTCTCGTTAGGCCATCTTATTGAGCATGTCGACACGGATCTGGTGACGACCGCCGGCGTACTGGGCGCGCAGGAACTCGCGGGCGATCTTCTTGGCGACCTCGGTGCCCACAACGCCCGGGCCCATGGTGACCATGCGCGAGCCGTTGTGCTCGCGGGTCATGTAAGCGGAACGCTCATCGGAAATGTTGGCGACGACCATGCCCTTGATCTTGACGGCGGCCATATAGGAGCCGACGCCGTACTTATCGAATGCGAAGCCCTGGGAATCCTTGTGCTCCAGCAGGTCCTTGGCAACGGCGGTGGCGGAATCGACAAAGTCCGCGGCAGGGGTCTCGGAATAGTCGACGACCTCGTGACCGTCGGCGATGAGCATCTCCTTGATGGACTCCTTCATCGACATACCGTCGGCATCGGAAGCGATTACAACCCTCATGACATCCTCCTTGAGAGATACGCAGGTGCGTAGTTTCTGTTTGGAAGTGTTGAATCGCGTTCAGGTCCGGGCATCTGAATGTGCGGTTCTTCACTGTTCATGTTTATTTGAACACATTCGAACAGTAACTGCAACAACTATTTGTTTATCTTTGTTCTTTTTGAACAAATACCGTTCACAGGTGATTGCTGACCGTTTGGACCCGGCGCGGACGTAGCGACCATGTGTTCAACAAACAAAAGGGCGGCCGAGAACGTGTCTCGGCCGCCCTTCTTACAGTTGATCTTCCAAAGAACGCTTTGCCGCCTACTCAGACTGCCTGCCCTTCTTGGCGTGCTTGGACGGAGCACTCAGAAAGCGGCCCGTCAAATAGTTCGCCGGGCCGGAAATATCAATCCCCAGTAGCGTGTGTCCCAGCCATAGAAACGCCGCGAGCACCAGCAGCGGGATAACGCACGAGGTCACGATCATCACAATGACGCCTTCGATGAGATCGGTCACTTGCTGCACAATTTCATCGGTCATCTGCTTGGCGCCGCTGGTCACCGACGTGACGAGGCCCGAGGCACCGTCGGCAAGCTGCTCGAGCACGCTCTTGGATTCTGCGGACTCGGTCTTTTTCTTGCTTGTTTTGGAGCTATCGCTATCTGCCGCACTCGCAGCGTCGGCCGCCTTTTGCTCGGCCGCCTCGATGCTAACGCGATACGTTTCGTCGACCTTCTGCGACACCCAAACGCTTGCAGGCACCAACGCCATGCCAATTATGGCGACCACCAGCACACGCGTTGCCACGCGGCGAATGACCGCGCTCGTGCTCCAGCGTCCGTGAATGCCAAGCGACACCGCGAAGAGTACGAGCGAGAACGGAATCAGGATGCCCAGCCCGACCGACCATAAAATGGTCAGCAGATATTTTTTCGAGGTAGAGCACGGCAAGCACGATACCCAAGTTTTCCCGAAAGCTGCGCGAGCTGCTCGGCAACTGGCGTTCCCGTATCGCCCGGCAGCGCAGTTATACCCGCAGATAGGGCGGCGCACGAGGTCGTGAGCGCCAAAACGTTGCCCTTCTTTTGATCGATGACCTCGATGGTGGAGTCCCAAGTCTTGGTATCGGCGAAATGCGGACGAGCTACAAAGCCCGACAGCAGCGCCAGTACCACAAGCGCAACAATAAAGCCAATTTGTAACTTTTTGTTCGCACACACGACATCGCTCACGCTGGGCTGCAGCTCGGTTACCGTCGTATGCTCGGTTATCTGGACAGGACGCCCATGAGCCATCTCGTGCGCGTCTCTCTTTTGAATCGATCCATTGTCCGGCATTTGGATACCTCCTCATTCCGGCCTGTATTGCGGATGGAAGTATACCCACCCATCGAAAAACCGAACGGGAGGGCGTGCAGAAGCTCCAAGACTGCCCCCAACGACTAGTCGTTTAAGAACGTCCCCAATGACTGTCTCGGGATGAGTTGCGGTGGAATAGGGGTTGTTTTGCGCCCGCCGGCCCCTATTCAGTCCCCATTTCACCGCAACTTGGAGGAGGACAGAAAAAGCCCTGCCGCGGGTAGCGGCAGAGCTTTTGGAAGGGGACTTGGTTGTGAGGGCTCGTTAGGCGAGCTTGGCCTCGAGCTCGGCGATGCGCTTGTAGGCATCGATGGTAAAGCGGGTCTGCTTCTCCAGGATCATAGTGGTCATGAGGGTGTCCTGAGCGTGAGCCATGATGAAGGTCATTTCCATCTCGCCACCGCCGGCCTCCTGCGAAAGCAGTTTGGTCTGCGTGTCGTGGGCACCGATGAGCGCATCGCTGGCATCCTTGTGCAGCTGTTCGGCCTTCTCAAAGTCACCCTCGCGAGCAGCATCGAGCGCTGGGAGCAGGTCGGTCTGGGCGTCACCCGCGTATGCGACGATCTCGAATCCAACCATCGAGATTTCTTCTTTGGTTGCCATATTGCGTTCCTTTCACATATGAACCAATGGAGAGCATCGCGTCCGGGCATACGCGCTGCGTTGTGTATGACAGAAACAATAACATTCAAACAAAAAAGAACAGCTCAAAACGTAATCTCGAACTATGAACGGTCACTTTTCGCCCGTGAACGGTTTTAAACCAATCTGAACAATATCGAACACAAGTAGCGGCAACCCAAACAGGGCCGCACCCTAACGCAAATCGCGCACCGTATCGCCCTCTACAAGCACACCGGGGATCAGCATGTGCTCCACGCCAGACGCACCCCCATCGGCGCCGGCAATCTTGTCGACCGCCCACATGCCGACGCGCTTGTTGTCAAAGCGCACCGTGGTCAGGCGACGGTCGGGCACGATATCGCCCAGGCTGTCATCAACACCCACCACGCTCACGTCCTCGGGCACACGCCTTCCGCACGACTCGAGCCCGCGAATGCAGCCGTATGCCATGGCATCGTTGGAAGCATAAATGGCCGTACAGGTCGGATCTTCCGCCAGAGCCTGACCGGCAGCATATCCGCTCTGTGCCGTCCAATCCCCACGGACGAGTCGCGGCGGCTCAATTCCATGCGCGCGCAATGTCTCGCGCCAGCCTTCCTCGCGCCGCATGCCCGAAAGCGAGCGCTCGGGACACGAGATAAAGTGCACGGTTTTGTGCCCCCGCCCCAGCAAGTACTCGACCACCTGGCGCGAGCAATCGAACTGGTCATTATCGACCGTTGAACAGAGCGGGTGCTCCAACATCGTAACGAGCACCGTCTGCATGCCGGGCAGCGGCTCGAAGGTGCCAAAGTCCGCCGGCATGCGATTCATGATCACGACCATGCCGTCTACCGGCAGCGCGCTCATACGCGACGATGCGCTCTCGAGGGTATAGGGATGTCCATCTACTTTAGTGAGGGTGATGGCATAGCCATGTTTGTCGGCCGCGGCGGCAAAGCCCTCCATACGGTCGAGGTTGCCGGTACCGGTAATGTTGAACATGGCGACGCCGACGGTCTTAAACTTGCCACGGCGCAGCGATCGACCGGCGAAATTGGGGCGATACCCCAGCTCGCGCATGGCGGCACGCACGCGTTCCTTGGTCTCGGGGCGCACGCTGGGCGAATCGTGCACGGTACGCGAGACCGTCTGCTCCGAGACGCCCGCGAGGCGCGCCACGTCTTTGACGGATACCGATTTTTTTTTTAACAGCGGCCATAGGTCGATCTTTCTATGTCAACGATGCCATTGGTGGCACCCTACGCAGTCAAATGAAACGTCTTCAAGTATATCTAACGCCTCCCCACCATACGCTCACCACCCAAAACCTACCGTTCACCGACATTTTTGCTTCCCCGAACGGCTTTTGTCGCCCAAATGTTAACGTTGCCATTGTGCAAACACAGAGCCACCGGGCGGCTCAAACGTTTACGCGTAAGGAATCGACGGTTCGCAGGCACAGGAACCACCGGTTCGCGTCTTTTTGTGTCACAAAATGGCAACGTCAACATTTTGGCAACCGAACGTCAAAAGCTACCATCGTTGCTAACCCACCGACTCTTAGGAGCATTGCATGGAGCAACTCATCGCCACCATCGAAAAGGGCCAGCCCCTTTTCAACGCGATCGCCCGCAACAAGTACCTCAAGGCGATCCGAGACGGCTTTATCTCCGTCATCCCCATCATCATCTTCTCGTCCATCTTTTGCCTGGTAGCCTCGGTCCCCAACATCTGGGGTTTCTACTGGCCCGATGACATCAACAACGCTCTGTGGAAGTGCTACAACTACTCCATGGGCATCCTGGCCATCGCCTGCGCCGCCACCACGGCCAAGCACTTCGCCGACGCTCAGAACCGCGACCTGCCCAAGAATAACCAGATTAACTTTATCTCATGCATGTGCGCGGCCATCATCGGCTTCTTGCTCCTTTCGAGCGACACGGTCGCCACGGACGCCGCCAGCGGCTTCAACACCACCTACCTTGGTTCCAAGGGCCTGCTGACCGCCTTCATCGCTGCGTTTGTGACCGGCATCATCTACAAGTTCTTCATTAAGCGCAACATCACCGTCAAGATGCCCGAGCAGGTTCCGCCCAACATCTCGCAGACCTTTAAGGACATCATCCCCTTCTCCGTCTGCATCACCGTCTTTTGGGTGTTTGACATCGTCTTCCGCGCTGCTTTTGGCTTCTGCTTTGCCCAGGGCGTCATCCAGGTGTTCCAGCCCCTGTTCACCGCTGCCGACGGCTACATCGGCCTCGCTGTGATCTATGGCGCCATGAGCCTGTTCTGGTTCGTCGGCGTCCACGGCCCCTCGATCGTCGAGCCCGCCATCGCCGCCGCCTCGTTGCCAACATGACCGACAACCTGGCCGCATTCCAGGCTGGCCAGCACGCTTCCGCTGTCCTGACCCAGGGTGCCCAGTACTTCGTCGTCTGCATGGGCGGCACCGGCGCCACGCTCGTCCTGGTCTTTATGTTCTGCTTCCTGGCCAAGTCTCAGGAGATGCGCGCCGTCGGTAAGGCCGCCATCGTCCCGGTCTGCTTTGCCGTCAACGAGCCGCTGCTGTTCGCCGCACCCATCGTGCTCAACCCCGTCTTCTTTGTCCCGTTTGTCTTTGCCCCGATCGCCAACATCTGGATCCTCAAGATCTTTATCGACTTCTTGGGCATGAACGGCTTTATGTACACCCTGCCTTGGACCGTCCCCGGCCCCATCGGTACCATCATGGGCCTGGGCTTCCAGCCGCTCGCCTTTGTGATGCTCGCCCTTATCCTGGTCGTCGACTTCCTTCTGTACTATCCGTTCTTCCGTGCCTATGACGCTCAGAAGTGCGCCGAGGAGGCCGAGATCTCCCAGGAGGAGCTCGCAGCCAAGAACGCCGAGAAGGCCGCCAAGCTTAACGATGCCTTCCAGGGCAAGGCCGATGCCAAGAGCGTTGCCGATGGCGCCGCCGCCGAGGCCGTGAAGACCGACGCCCCCCCCGCCGCTGCAGCCCCCGCTGCCGAGGCCACGGCCGCCAGCGACCTCAACGGCAAGCGCGTGCTCGTGCTCTGCCAGGGCGGCGGAACCTCGGGCCTGCTCGCCAACGCGCTGGCCAAGGCTGCCAGGAGCGCGGCATCAATCTTGAGACCGCTGCCGAGGCATATGGCAACCACGTGGACATGCTCCCCGACTTTGATCTGGTCGTCCTGGCCCCGCAGGCTGCCAGCTACTTGGCCGACCTGCAGAAGGACTGCGAGCGCGTGGGCAACAAGTGCGTCGCCTGCCGCGGTAAGCAGTACATCGAGCTCTCCCAGAACGGCGACAAGTCTCTCGCCTTCGTGAGTGAACAGCTTTCGAAGTAAGTAACGCTTAGGGCCAGCCGACCATCCACAGCCGGCTGGCCCTTCGATTTAGACGATTGGATCATCATGTCCGTTAACCCTGCTAGCGTCACCAACCCGCCTGCGCAGTTTCCCGAGGACTTTGTCTTTGGCGGCGCCACCGCTGCCTACCAGGTAGAGGGCGAGACCCGCACTCACGGTAAGGGCAAGGTTGCCTGGGACGACTTCCTGGAGGCCCAGGGCGCTTCTCCCCGATCCCGCTTCGGACTTCTACAACCAGTACCCCGTCGATCTGGAACTGTGCGAGGAGTTTGGCATCAACGGCATTCGCCTCTCCATTGCCTGGAGCCGCATCTTCCCCAACGGCACCGGCGAGATCAACCCCGAGGGCGTGCAGTTCTACCACGATCTCTTTGCCGAGTGCCACAAGCACCACGTTGAGCCGTTCGTCACGCTGCATCACTTTGACACGCCGCTTGCCCTCTTTGAGAAGGGCGACTTCCTCAATCGCGAGACCATCGATGCCTTTGTGGACTTTGCCACCTTCTGCTTTAAGGAGTACGCCGACCAGGTGACCTATTGGTTCACCTTTAACGAGATCTGGGCCGACGCCTCCAACACCTACATCGAGGGCACCTTCCCCGGCGGTGTTAAGGCGCATCTGGCCGAGGCCTTCCAGTGCGAGCACAACATGATGCTCGCTCACGCCAAGGCAGTACTGGCCTTCCACAACGGCGGTTTTAAGGGCAAGATCGGCGTCATCCAGTCGCTGGAGTTTAAGTACCCGCTCAACGAGAACGACCCCGCCGACATCAAGGCCGCCAACAACGAGCACGTGCTGCAGAACCAGTTCCTGCTCGACGCCACCTTCCGCGGCGACTATGCGCCCGACACGCTCGAGTGCGCCAACCGCCTGGCTGCCGTCTCGGGCGGCACCATCGAGATCCTAGACGAGGATCTCGAGATCATGCGCGAGGCCGCGCTCTACAACGACTACCTGGGCGTTAACAACTACCAGTGCCGCTTCTTGAAGGCTTACGATGGCGAGAACGACCTGCACCACAACGGTACGGGCGAGAAAGGCACCGGCCGCTGGCGCGTTAAGGGTATTGGCGAGCATGTGAACAAGCCTGGCATCCCCACCACCGACTGGGACTGGATCATCTATCCCGAGGGCCTGTTCGATCTGCTCGTCTACATTAAGCAGCGCTATCCCAACTACAAGCAGATCTTCATTACCGAAAACGGCATGGGCTACAAGGATCCCTACAAAGACGGCTTTGTGGACGACCAGCCGCGCATCGACTACATCGAGCAGCACCTGCGTTGGCTGCTCAAGGCTATGGAGGTGGGCGTCAACGTGGGTGGCTACTTCCTGTGGAGCCTGCAGGATCAGTTCTCCTGGACCAATGGTTACAACAAGCGCTACGGCTTCTTCTACGTTGACTTTGAGACCCAGAAGCGCACGCCCAAGGCAAGCGCCTACTGGTACAAGCACGTGGCCGAGACCCGTCGTCTGGACTAGCGGCTTGCGACGAGCGGTTGGCGGAATTGCACCGCCCACACAACCTGTCCCCATTTCTCAGCCGGGGGCGGCACGTCACACGGCGCGCCGCCCCCGGCCTTTTTGGGCTGGTCCGTTTGTCTCGATCTGTAACATCTAGCCGAGTTTTTTGGTCCTAGCTGTTACAGATTGAGACGAACAGGATTGCTCTTTCCGAAGAATCTAAATCTGTAACACGTAGCCCGCTTTTTGACCGTCTACCTGTTACAAATCGAGACAAACGGAGTAGGACCCTAACCCCGTATGTCCCTAACAGTCGAGCGTTCGACCAACGTACTCGGCACATGAATCGCCTCGATAGACGAGCTCTCTCCAATCGCCGCCTCAAACGCAAGCTTACCGACACCGCGCAAATCAAATCGCAACGTCGTCAGCCGATTGTGAGGAACAAGTCCCTCGAGTGCGTCGTCGATACCAACCACGCTCACGTCGTCGGGCACGGACAGGCCCGCGTTCTCGAGCGCGGCGATAACGCCCAGCGCCATCTGGTCATTTGCCGCAAGCACGGCAGTCGGCGCCTGCGACCCGCCGGCAAGCACCTCGGCCGCAATCCGCTCGCCCATGGCGTACCCACTGTCCGCACTCCAATCGCCACGCAGCATCGGAGCGGCATCGACATGAGCACGACCCAGCGTATCGCGCCAACCGGCCTCACGAAAACGCGAGGAAATCGAGTTTTCCGGACCCGCCACAAACCGCATATTCGAGTGACCATGTTCCAGCAGATAATTGGTCAACAGCTCGCACGAACCATACTGGTCGGAGTCGATCGTCGTGCAGCGCGGATGCGCATACATGGACAGGATGACCGTTCGCACTCCCGGCTGGGGAACAAACTCCTCAAAATCGGGAGCCATGCGGTTCATGTTGAGAATCATGCCGTCGACGGGTCGCTCGACCATGCGGCGCGAGGCATCGGCAAGTGTATAGGGCTTGTCGCCGCCCATCTCGATCATAGTGACGGCAAAATCATACTCGCGCGCCGCTTGCATGATACCCTCGAGCGTCGCCAGGTTACCGACACGTGTGATGTTGTACATGCACAGGCCAATAGAACGATACGACCCGCCGCGCAACGCCGTTCCAGCAAAATTGGGACGAAAGCCCAGCTCTTCCATGGCGGCCAGCACACGCTTGCGCGTCTTTTCCGTCACGTTGGGCATACCGTTGACCACGCGAGACACAGTCTGGCGGCTCACGCCAGCGAGCGCCGCAACCTCTGCCGCGCTCGCCGAACGACCATTCCTTGTCCGCTGAGCCATGCCTTCCACGCTAACCTGCTTCCCAACTATTCCCCGCGCCCATGGCGCATCGTACATACATTGATAACGTGCTCATGATACCCGAGCCATATACCACAACATGAAAACTTCTGTCAATCAAAACCGCTTACCGAACAAATACAACCGTTCGCGGCTGTTTGAAGTTGTTTTGTTTCTATACATCCCAGCCGGATGTTAACGTGCTCATTGTCAAATGTTCACGTGCTCATTTTGGTTCTAATCATTTTAAGATAGTGTTTATCGGGCTTTTTCACCGCTGAACGCTAACCAGGGAGCCTCCTGAGCACAAACGCACAATATCGAACAGCGAGACGAGAGGGTGTATGCATATGTCTTTGCTAAACCGCGTACAGCAGCTGCCGAAGGGCTTTGTTTGGGGCGCCGCAACCGCCGCGTACCAAACGGAAGGTTCCACGAAGGTGGCAGGCAAGGGTAAGACCATGTGGGACGATTACCTTGTCGCCCAGGGTCGCTTTTTGCCCGACCCGGCCAGTGATTTCTACAACCGCTACGAGGAGGATATCCGCCTTTCTGCCGAGCATGGACTCAACGCCATTCGTGTGTCCATCGCCTGGACCCGCATCTTCCCCAACGGCGACGATGCCGAACCCCTCGCCGAGGGCGTTAAGCACTACCACGAGCTGTTCGCCTGCTGCAAAAAGTATGGCGTCGAGCCCTATGTGTCCCTGCATCACTTTGACTCCCCCGCCGCCCTGTTCAACCAGGGCGACTGGCTCAACCGCAAGACCGTCGACGCCTATGTGCGCTATGCCGAGTTCTGCTTCCGCGAGTTCCGCGAGGTCAAGAATTGGTTCACCATCAACGAGCTCATCAGCCTCTCGCACTCCCAATACACCAAGGCAACTTCCCGCCCAACCATCACTTTGATGTGACGAGCGGCATCCAGAGCCAGCACAACGAGCTCGTTGCCCACGCCCGCGCCGTCAACCTGTATAAGGATCTTGACGAGACCGGGCACCTGGGCGGACGCATTGGCATGGTCAACGTCCTGACGCCGGCATATCCTGCCACCGACTCGCCCGCCGACCAGCACGCCGCCGACCTGTACAACGCCTTCTACACCGACTTCATCATGGACGGCGCCTTCCTGGGTCACTACTCCGCGCGCACTCTCTCACTCATCAACGAGATTCTGCGTGCCAACAACGCCACACTTACGGTTGAGGACAGCGACATGGAGGAGCTCGCCAAGGCGGCGCCCCGCAACGATATGTTCGGCCTCAACTACTATCAGTCGGCGTTTATCGCCGCCTACGATGGCGAGTCCACCAACAGCTTTAACGGCACCGGAGACAAGGGCACCTCGTGCTTTAAGTTTAAGGGCGTCGGGCAGCAGGTCGATATGCCGGGTATCCCCACCACCGACTGGGATTGGCTCATCTACCCGCAAGGCCTCTACGACACGCTCAAGCACATCAGCGCCACCTATCCCAACCTCCCCGTCACCTATATCACCGAAAACGGCCTGGGCCACAAGGACCCCGAGCCCGACGCAAACGGCATCGTCGCCGATCCCGAGCGCATCGACTTTGTCGACCAGCACATGGAGAAGGTGCTCCAGGCGCGCGCCGAGGGCGTCGACGTCCAGGGCTACTTTATCTGGAGCCTGCAGGACCAGTTCTCGTGGGCCAATGGCTATAACAAGCGCTACGGCCTGTTCTACATCGACTTCGACACGCAAAAACGCTACATCAAGCAGTCGGCACTCTGGTACAAGGAGCTCGCCGACACTATGGCGGACGCGCAGTAGCGCATCGCCTCGCTTTCCCCGAGAAGGGAGCGGCCCTATGCGATACAAACCCAGCCGCTCCCCTCTCTCCCCCTGGGACCGACCCCGCCTGCACCCGGGCTTTTAGCAAGCGGGAGACCATATAGGTTTTCAACGTCCATGCCATTAAGATTTCATGCAAAGAGGAGCGTGAACTATGGAATCGATCGTTAAGTTCTTGGAGAAAGGTCAGCCGTACTTCGACAAGGTCTCTAAGAACATCTACCTTCAGGCCATTAAAGACGGCTTTTTGGCAGCAATGCCCATCATCCTGTCTTCTTCTGTCTTCCTGCTTATTTCGACCCTGCCGGGCGTTGTCGCCACGGTCGGCGGCTTTACGCTGCCCGACTGGTGGAACGTCGACGTCGTGAACTTCTGCAACAAGGTTTACAACTTCACGATGGGCGTCGTGGGCATCATGGTCGCCGGCACCACCGCAAGCGCGCTGACCGGCTCCAAGAACCGCCGCATGCCTGCCGGCAAGGCCATCAACGCCACGAGCACCATGGTCGCCGCCATGTGCGCTATGCTCATCTTGGCCGTTACCCAGACGAGTGCCAAGATCGACGGCGCCGATGTCTCGGTGTTCTTTACCGACAACATGGGCACCAAGGGCCTGCTGAGCTCCTTTGTCGCCGCATTTGCCACGGTCAACATCTATGCCTTCTGCATTAAGCGAGACATCACCATCAAGCTGCCCAAAGAAGTCCCCGGCGCCATCGCCCAGAACTTCCGCGACATCTTCGCCTTCAGCTTCTCCATCCTGTTTGTCGCCGTCATCGACGTTATCTGCCGCACCTGCTTGGCCGTCCCGTTTGCCAACGTCATCTCCACGCTGGTGAGCCCGCTGTTCGCCGCTGCCGATTCCTACGCCGGCCTCGCCCTCATCTGGTTCATGATCCCGCTGTTCTGGTTCATGGGCATCCACGGCCCCTCGGTCGTTAAGCCTGCCCTCAACGCCGCGCTGTTTGGCAACATCACCACCAACCTCGCCACGCTGCAGGCCGGCGGTCACCCCGCCCTCGCCCTGACCGAAAACTTCGGTAACTACATCGGCGAACTCGGCGGCACCGGCGCCACGTTCATTGTCCCGATCATCTTCCTGCTCTTTATGCGCTCCAAGCAGCTCAAGGCCGTCGGCAAAGCCTCTGTCGTGCCCGTGATGTTCGCCGTCAACGAGCCGCTGCTGTTCGCCGCGCCCATCATCCTCAACCCGTACTTCCTGATCCCGTTCCTGTTTGCCCCCGTGGCCAACGTCCTCATTGGTAAGTTCTTCATCGACTTTTTGGGCATGAACGGCTTTATCTATGCCATGCCGTGGGCACTCCCCGGACCGATCGGCACCTTCATCGACACCAACTTCCAGCCGATCTCTCTGGTCCTGGTTGTCGTCCTGCTGGTCGTTGACTTCTTGATCTACTACCCGTTCTGCAAGGCCTACGACAACGTCCTGTGCAAGCAGGAGGCCGAGACCCTGGCCGAAGAAGAGGCCGAGGAGACCAAGGCCGTCAAGACCGCTGCCGCCCCCGCCGTTGAGGCTCCTGTTGTCGAGACCGCTTCTGCCACTGAGGCCTCCGCAGCTCCGTCCGCCCTTAAGGGCAAGGATCTGAGGGTTCTGGTTCTGTGCGCTGGCGCCGGCACCTCTGCACTGCTCGCCAACGCGCTTAAGGAAGGCGCCGACGAGCTGGGCATCGACATTACCGCCAACGCCGGTGCCTACGGCAGCCACTACGCCATCATGGACCAGTACAACGTCATCGTCCTGGCTCCGCAGGTTCGCACCTATTACAACGAGATGAAGGCCGACACCGACCGCCTGGGCATCACGCTGCTGTCGCCCAAGGGCAAACAGTACATCGACCTCACTAAGGATCCCAAGGGCGCCGTCGCCTGGATCGAGGAAAACCTCGAGGCATAAGACGCTGACACCACCTGCCGCTTGCAGACAATAAATGGCCCGTGCATCGATGTGTGATGCGCGGGCCATTTTGTTTAGACCGCACCCGTCCTCCTGTTCATCTCAATCTGTAACATCTAGCCGAGTTTTTCGGTCCTAGCTGTTACAGATCGAGATGAACGCACAGCCAAGTCGAAAATCTCAATCTGTAACATGTAGACCACTTTTTGACCGCTTAGACGTTACAGATCGAGACAAACGGAATATACCGGACCGAATTGTCTAAATCTGTAACATCTAGCTGAGATTTTCGGCCCCACCTGTTACAGATTAAGATGAACGAGCCGAGCACGTCTACGCCCGCAGGTCCTTCACGCTGGAACGCTCGACCAGCACGCCCGACACAAGCGTACGGCTTCTGGAGCTCGGGGCTTCCAGACCTGCGACGACCTCGTTAAGCGCACGGATGCCCAGCTCGCGGTGGCGAAACTTCACTGACGTCAGAATCGAGTTGGGAATCGTCTTGTAGAGTTCGTCGTCAAAGCCGATCACGGACACGTCGTCGGGCACCCTGAGCCCTCTGTCACGCAGAGCCATCATCACGCCGTTGGCCATGCAGTCGTTAGCAGCGAGGACCGCCGTGCAATCGGGTTTATCGGCAAGCACAAGGCCCGCGGCATAACCACTATCCGCATTCCAATCGCCTTGCAGAGGCTCGGGCGGCTCAATGCCACGCGCCTCGAGTGCCGCACGCCAACCTTTCATACGGCACTGGCTCGACAGCGACTCTTTCTTACCAGAGACGAAGTACACATTCTTGTGTCCGCGATTCAAGAAGTACTCGCACGCCATGCGCGCGCCGCCCTCTTGGTCGTCACTGACGGTAGAGCAGGTAGGATGCTCCATCGGCGTGATAATCACCGTCTTGAGGTCTTTCGGCGCCTCAAAGGTATCAAAGTCATCGACCATCTGACGCAGGTTGAAGATCATGCCATCAACAGGCAGCTGCGACATCCTACGTGCCGCTTCGGCAAGGGTCATCTTCTCCCCCGCCCGCTTTTTAATCATCGTGAGCGCAAAGCCTCGCTCTGCGGCGGCATCGGCGATACCGTCAATCATGTCCACGGCACCGCCCGACAAGTGGAACAGCACCACGCCGATGCACCCGTAACGGCCCAACTTGAGCGAACGCGCGGCAAAGTTGGTTCGAAACCCGAGCGCCTCCATTGCGGAATGGACCCTATCGCGTGTCGACTCTCGCACGCTATCGGGCTCGTTGATCACACGCGAAACCGTCTTGAGAGAAACGCCCGCGGCAACTGCCACATCGTTCATCGAGACATTTTTCTTGTCCATCGTTGCCACTACTTCTCCAGTCGGTTTTGCATCGCTTGTTTTTTGCGTTCTAGCATACACTACCTGCCCGACTGACAAATCAACCGTTTACCGGACAATATCGACCGCTCACCCGTAAATCCTTGTTGCTCTTCCAAAAATGTCTTACGTTGTCATTAACGAAATGACAACGTAAGACATTTCGCAATGCCTTCCTTAAGCAGGAAGGTTTCCGGGCAGTCCTGACCATCCATCGACGACCAGTTCCATCCACATGCATCGCGCATCAAGCAGCAAAGGAGCTCTATGGACGCCATCGTAAAGATGCTCGAAAGCATCAACCGTTCTTTGAGAAGATCTCGAGGAACATCTATCTCCAGGCCATCAAGGACGGATTCCTTGGGTGCATGCCCATCGTCCTCACCTCTTCGATCTTTCTGTTGATCGCCACCCTTCCTGGCGTAGTTGGCATCACGCTGCCCCAACCGCTCATCGACTGGTGCAACAAGCTGTACAACTTCACCATGGGCGTCATGGGAATCATGGTTGCCGGCACCACTGCCAAGAACTTCACGGCATCCATGAACCGTCGTATGCCCGCCGGCAAAGTGCTCAACGACGGTTCCACCATGGTGGCCGCCCAGTGCAGCATGCTTTTGCTCGCTGTTACGCAGTTCACCACCAAGTTCAACGGCTCCGAACTTTCGGTCTTCGATTGCACCAGCATGGGCACGCGCGGTCTGTTCTCGGCCTATATCGCCGCGTTCATTACCGTTTGGGTCTATAAGTTCTGTGTCTCGCGCGATCTGACCATTAAGCTGCCCAAGGAGGTCCCGGGCGCCATCGCTCAGAACTTCCGCGACATTATCCCCTTTGGCGGCGCCGTCATCATCTGCGGCATCATCGATGTCGTCGTACGTAACCTCATGGGCGTTCCGTTCTCCGAGCTGCTTATCAAACTGCTCTCCCCGCTCTTTACCGCTGCAGAGACCTACCCCGGACTCATCCTTATCCAGGCAGCCACCGCGTTCTTCTGGTTCATCGGCGTCCACGGCCCCTCGATTGTCCAGCCGGGCATCGACCCCATCCGTCTTGCCAATCAGGCCGAGAACCTGCAGGTTCTGCTGGCCGGTGGTCACCCCGCCCACTCCCTCACCTTTAACATGTCGCTCGTGGGTGAGTTCGGCGGCACCGGCGCCACCTTCATCGTGCCGCTTCTGCTGATTCTCTTTATGAAGTCCAAGCAGCTCAAAGCCGTCGGTAAGGCCTCGATTGTTCCTGTTGCCTTCGCCGTCAACGAGCCGCTGCTCTTTGGCGCGCCGATGATCCTTAACCCCTACATGCTCATCCCCTTTGTTGCCGCCGGCTGCGTCAACGTGAGTGTTGCCAAGTTCTTTATCGACAACGTGGGCATGAACGGCTTCTCCTTCGTGGTGCCTTGGGCTACCCCTGCCCCCATCGGCATCTTCATCACCACGAACTTCCAGCTTATCGCCCTGGTGTTTGTCGCGATCATCATCTTGCTGGACGCCATCATCTACCTGCCGTTCTTAAAGGCATACGATAAGCTGCTCTGCGACCAGGAGGCCGAGCGCGCCGCCGAGCTGGGTCTCGAGTCCGATGGTGCCGCTGCCATCGCCGCCAACGCCCCTGCGCCCGCTGTCGAGCAGGCCACCGCTTCCGTCGAGACGACCGTTGCCGCCGCCGACAGCAAGCCTGTCGCCGATCAGCCCGAGCCCGCCGCCGACGCATCCGCCAAGAAGGATGTCGACGGCCTGAAGGTCCTCGTCCCTGGGCGCCGGCGCCGGCACCTCTGCCATGCTCGCCAACGCCATCAAGGAAGGCGCCGCACAGACCGGAGAGAACATCGCTTCCTCCGCAGGCGCCTATGGCCAGCACACTGCCATCATGGATCAGTACGACGTTATCGTGCTTGCCCCGCAGGTTCGTAGCTACTACAACGACATGAAGGCCGACACCGATCGCCTGGGCATTAAGCTGCTCGCCCCGCGCGGTAAGGAATATATCGACCTTACTCGCGACCCCGCTGGCGCCATCAAGTGGCTCCGCGAGAACCTCGACTAGTTTCCTCCCTCTGTTGGTGCCCGGATCCGGTTCGGGCACCTCTCCCTATTCGTATCCCACAGAAAGGATGACTCATGACCAACCCCATGCAGTTCCCCGACGGCTTTGTGTTTGGCGGCGCCACCGCCGCTTACCAGGTTGAGGGCGAGACCCGTACGCACGGCAAGGGCAAAGTGCCCTGGGACGATTTCCTGGCTGCTCAGGGTCGCTTCTCCCCCGACCCCGCAAGCGATTTCTACAACAAGTATCCGGTCGATATCGACCTGTGCCAGCGCTTCGGCATCAACGGTATCCGCGTCTCCATCGCTTGGAGCCGCATCTTCCCCAACGGCACTGGCGAGATTAACCCCGAGGGTGTTGCCTTCTATCACGAGCTTTTCGCCACCTGCAACAAAGCTGGCGTTATCCCCTATGTCACGCTCGATCACTTTGACACTCCCGAGACCTTCTACCAGGACGGTGGCGAGGGCTTCCTGACGCGCACGACCATCGATGCCTTTGTCGAGTACGCCAAGTTCTGCTTTGCCGAGTTCACCGAGGTCAAGCACTGGTTTACCTTTAACGAGATTCCCGCAACCGCCGAGGGCAGCTTTATCGTCGGCAACTGGCCGCACGGCGAGAAGTATCGCCTGGACAAGGCCTTCCAGCTCATGCACAACATGATGGTGGCCCACGCCAAGGCTGTCGTCGCCTTCCATGAGGGCGGCTTTGAGGGCGAGATCGGCATCGTCCAGAACCTGGAGCCCAAGTATCCCCTCGACCCCAACAGCGCTGCCGACTGCGAGGCAGCTCGCATGGCCGACGTCATCAACAACCGCTGGGTACTCGACGCCACCTTCCGCGGCCACTATGCAGCCGACACCATGGAGGCTGCGACCAAGCTGGCCCATATCGCCGGCGGCGAGCTCGACGTCCGCGACGAGGACATCGCCGCGCTGACCGCCGCGCTCCCCCTATAACGATTGCCTGGGCGTCAACACCTACAAGTGCCAGTTCCTGCGTGCCGCCGAGGGCGAAAACGACATCAACCACAATGGCACCGGCGACAAGGGCTCCTCGCGCTGGTTCCTCAAGGGCGTGGGCGAGTCATGCGTGCGCGAAGGCGTTCCCACCACCGATTGGGACTGGATCATCTATCCTGAGGGCTTGTACGATCTGCTGCTCCGCATTAAAAACGATTACCCCAACTACAAGAAGATCTACATCACCGAGAACGGCATGGGCTATAAGGACGACTTCGAGGACGGCTTTATCGACGACGCCCCTCGCATCGACTACATGCGCCAGCATCTCGCGTGGATCCTCAAGGCAATCGACGGCGGCGTGAACGTCGACGGCTACTTTGTGTGGTCGCTGCAGGATCAGTTCTCCTGGACCAACGGCTATAACAAACGTTACGGCCTGTTCTACATCGACTTTGAGACCCAGAAGCGCTATCCCAAGGCGAGCGCGTACTGGTACAAGAACGTCGCAGAGACCGGCCTGCTCATGGCCTAGTTTCCGCCGCATACCCCCTGTCGGCCGCATGCGAATCCCTCCACGGGTTCGCATGCGGCCTTTTGTTTTTGGTGGGCCCGAGCGAATCATTCGTCTCGATCTGTAACATCTAGTCGAGTATTTCGGCCCTAGCTGTTACAGATTTAGACGAACGGGTGGCCGGGCCGAACAATCTCGATCTGTAACATGTAGACCACTTTTGACCGTCTACATGTTACAGATCAAGACAATAAGATAGTCAAATCCAAACTTTCCAAGCAGTTATGAAGCATGGTTTCTAGTTTTCGGTATCACGAACATACTTTCGGTAGCATTTAATGGTATTATGATATCGAAAGTGTGTTCGTGATACCGAAAAGGAGCCGCATGCGCCAGTTCGATTACACCACAGTCCCAGCGGAACTCGAAGCAACTCCAATCACCAACCTCCTCCTCTCGATACGCGAGCATAAAGGCCGACAGCTTGCTCTGAGTCAAGTCAAACCCGAACTTCTATCGTCCCTTATGGAGGAAGCTAAGATCCAAAGCACCCAATCCTCCAACGGACTTGAAGGAATTGTTACCACCCAAAAAAGACTCAAAGCGATCATGGCGTATTCCGCCAAGCCAAGCTCCCGCGCAGAGGAAGAAATCGCTGGATACCGAGATGTGCTGTCGCTTATTCACGAGCAACACGATTCCATTCCCGTAACGCCATCGGTCATTCTGCAGTTGCATCGTGACCTCATGGTACACACAGCAATCTCGTATGGGGGCCATTGGAAAGATAGCGATAACGAAATCATCTCCATCGACGATCAAGGCAATCGATTTGTGCGCTTTAGGCCGCCTTCGGCCCTAGCAACCCCCGGACTTATCGAAGAAGCCTGTCGGTCCCTCAACGACGCCTTATCTCGCCAAGTTTGCGACCCCCTCCTTATATCATTCCGCTTCATCTTCGATTTTGTCAGCATTCATCCCTTCAACGATGGCAATGGCAGGATGAGCCGGCCTTACAACGCTGCTACTCGAAAAGACTGGATACGACGTTGCGCGTTACATCAGCATCGAACGACTTATTGAAGACAACAAGGCGCTCTACTACAACGCCCTCGCTGCAAGCTCCGCTGGATGGAATGAAAATCAAAACACCGAAGCACCCTTTATCCGTTTCATGCTCGGAACAACCCTGGCCGCCTACCGACAGCTCGAGCAGCGTACCTTAATTGAATCAAGCACTCGTCCCATGTCGAAGCAAGCGCGCATCGCCGTTCTATTTCAACAGAGACCCGGTGTCATTAAGAAATCCGACATCCGATCCAACTGCCCCGATATCAGCGAGGTTACCGTTAAACGAACCCTCGGTCAGCTTGTTAGTTGCAGCGCAATCGAAAAAACAGGAGCGGGTCGTTCGACGGGCTACATACTCAAAAACGTCCATGCTCTAGAACTATTCTTGCAATCCACATTACCCGATAGCGAGGCCGCAATAACAAAAGAGGCTCCAAAGGATAAGCTCCTTGAACGTGTAAACCACGCCGAGGATGAAAGCAGAGAGGGGCTCTATGAAGACTACGATTCATTCTCAAGAGACATAAAGACGAAATACGGAGTCTAGTCATATCCCAGAATAGCCTCATCCTTGTTGCCCAAAAAGTTATTTACGCGTCATTGTAAAGCGGTACCCCCGCGCCGGCAGGGGGCAGATGTATCGCTTGCAGCGCTAGTTAGCAAATGACCTGCGTGAGTTCCTCTATGGCGGCGCGATCCTCGGCGGCGATGCCCGGCTCGCACACTACGGCATCCAGGCTGTCCAAGCGGCAGAAGGTGTAGAAGTCGCGCTTGCCGATCTTGCTGGAGTCGGCGATGAGGTAGCGCGAGTCGGCCTTGCTAAAGGCGAGTTGCTGAATGCGGCCCTCGTCCATGTTGGACGTGGACACGTCGCCGTCCAGGATGCCGTTGGCACCGATAAACGCCGCGTCGATGCCCAGCGCACGCAGGGTATCCTCGGCCGTTGGTCCCACAAAAGCGGCGGTGCGGCGACGGTACATGCCGCCCACCAGGCACAGGTCGCAGTCCTCGCGCTCCTCGAGCAGGTTGAACACCGAAAGCGAGTTGGTCACGATGCGCAAGCGAAACGCCGGCAGCATCGAGGCCATCTGCTCAACTGTGGTGCCCGTACCCAAAAAGATAGTCGAGCCTTCCTCGATAAGCTCCACGGCACGGCGCGCAATCTGCAGCTTTTCCTCGGCATGCTTGGAACGCTTTTCGTTGTGCGAGTACTCGTGGCGGAGCATCGTATGGGGGCGACCCTGCGCACTGCGGGCACCGCCGTGCACGCGCTCGATCTCGCCCAGGCTCGCGAGCTCCTCAAGGTCGCGGCGGATCGTCATGTCCGAGACGCCCAGCGCGTCCGAGATCTCCTTGACCGAAACCGTTCCCTGCTCCTCGAGCAGCTGACGAACCTTATCCTGTCGCTCTGCCTTAATCACGATGAGCCCTCGACATTCCACGCGTACATCAATTCAAACAGTAACGAACAAATTGTATCAGATTCGCTCGGGCCAAAATGAGCGCTTCAACTGCGCCTTCATTACTTTTTTTAAGAAAAATTCCCCCCTGCTTTAGTGGGGTGTAGTGATAATCTCGCCTGTTCGCGCTACAGTTTGTCCGAAATACCTCGATGTTAGGAACCAAATGATCACTTCCGAGCTTTTCGGCACCGCGCCGTGCGGTGCCCCCGTTCATCGCTACACCCTCAACGGGCCCGAGATCTGCGTTCGCATTATGGACTACGGCGCCACCGTTCTGGGCATCGACGTGCCCGACATCCCCGGTAACGTACGCGATGTGGTGCTGGGCTTCGATAAGCTCGAGGATTACTTTGATAACCCTGCCTGCTTTGGCGCGACCATCGGCCCCGTGGCAAACCGCACCGCGGGCGCCACGATCACCATCGACGGCACGGACTGGCACATGCCGGCCAACGAAGGCGTCAACAACCTGCACAGCGATCTTGAGCATGGTCTGCACAAGCGCGTGTGGGATGTTGAGCTCGACGAGGCTCACAATGCCGTGCGCATGACCACCTCGCTTAAGGATGGCGAGCTGGGCCTGCCCGGCAACCGCACGTTTACGGCCGTGTTTACCGTGACGCCGACGGGCCGCTTCCGCATCGAGTACAGCTGTGAGAGCGACCGCGCCACCTACGTGTCCATGACCAACCACACGTACTTTAACCTCGCCGGCCACAACGCCGGTATGGACTGTGAGCACTTCTTTGTTGCCAACGCCGCCCACTACCTCCCCATCAACGACCAGAACATTCCCACCGGCGAGATTGCTCCAGTCGAGGGTACGCCGTTTGACTTCCGCGAGCTGCGCCCCGTCGCACCCGGTATGGAGGCCGACGATCCGCAGATTAAGCAGGCCCGCGGCTACGACCACTGCCTGTGCATCGGTGGCTACCAGTACGGTCGCAACTTGCGCCGTGCCCTGCACGTCGAGGAGATGTGGACCGGTCGCGAGATGGATTACTACACCACCGCCCCGGGTGTGCAGCTCTACACCGGCAACTGGCTGGGCGACGAGCACGCCAAGGACGATGCCAACTATGGCTGGGGCGCCGGCTTTGCCCTCGATGCAGAGATGTACCCCGACACGCCGCACCAGCCGCTGTTCCCGCAGGGCATTGTGGGCCCGGGTCACCCCTACAGCAATGTGATCGAATACCACTTTATGAGGCACTAAGCCCATAACGCAACATATCGCACAGTAGCGCCCGTCGGCACCATTGCCAGCGGGCGTTTTTTCATCTTTTGGGCTCATTTTCGCTGTGACTGCATGAGTGACATATCAAAACTATGCCCATTTACTACGTTTAGCCCGGGATGCTCGACCATGCATCGGTTTTGTTTAATTCACGAGCCGTCTACCTGCGGTTTTGTTTTGCTCAAATTCGACATGCTCGGCGATACCGATCAAACGTAGTAAATGGGCATAGTTTTTGACAGGCTGCATCGCACGCGTCCCTCGCAAGGGCAAAATGATCCGTTTTCCTCCGTCCCCAAGGGATCAGTTGAACAGATTTCCGATGGGGTCGGGGGGCGGAACTGGGGAGATAGCGGATTTCTAGCTCTATGCCGAGCTTTTGCAGCTCTCTGAGAGCAGCGACGTCTGTGTCGTCTACGGCAACTGCGGGCGTTGCGGGACGCTTGCCCTCCCCTGCCTGCATATGACCAATGCTGATCTTGGTGATCGGCACACCGCCCTTAACCAGCGCGAGCACATCGGTGGGCGACGCCACCATGATCAGAATCCTTTGGCGCGACGTCGCGGTGTGGATGATGTCGATGGTCTCTTTGCACCGAGAAAAACCTTGTCCAGACGCCATCGGGCGTCGCTACCCTCATAGGGGCCCATTGGCGCGAATCCGCCGCGATCCCATCGTTGACGATTAAGACAAGGTTAGAACCCACGGCTTCGTTCCACAGCGCAACATCTTGCCCGTAGATAAAGCGGTCGTCGATACGCGTCAGGAGAATTTTGGGCTGAGCCATCGCCGCCTCGTTTCGTTCGACATCCGTACGAACAGGACGCCAGCAGCCAACTCGACAGCAGGTCAAGCACCAAATGGGTACCGCAGGCATCACGCTTCCAATATTAGTGCATTTAAAGTGAGAAAAGCCGCCAGAACCCTTGCGCGGATGTGCGATGTCCCGTATCATAGACAGCCGTTGACGCCTCAGTTGCGTCACCACATGGCCGCCAGCGTAGCTCAGTTGGTAGAGCACCGCTCTCGTAAAGCGGGGGTCACCGGTTCGAGCCCGGTCGCTGGCTCCATTGCACAAGATAGCCGCCTTCGGGCGGCTTTTTGTTGCCGATTTCTCGCGCGCCTGCCAATCCAAGCGCCACGTCGCCGGCAACCCCTACTCAACAACAAAGCCCCGCTAACCGTGTTCCCCAAACGGGAGCCACAGCCAACGGGGCTCAAGCGCGACCTCATCAAGGAAATCGCACCAACACAGCTCAGCCGAGCAGCTCGCTACTCCTCCCAGTAGGCGTCGGCAAGCAGCTTGAAGCAAATCTTCTTGACCGGCTGCGCGCCATCGCCCGGGAACTCGAGCGTCGGCATGTGCGGCTCGCCGGCAACGAACAGGGCAAACTTATCGTCGGCAAGATCGCCGGCGATCGAAGCGTCGGAATCGACCAGATCGTAGTCGTCCTTCTCGTCAAACTCCTGAACCAGCGTCAGGCTGCCCGTGGCAACCTTAAAGGCCTCGCGACCCTCGACGTCGATCTGCAGGTCGTGATAGCGCTGATGCGTCTCATAGTGAGCCTCGCCTTCGGGACGCGTCGTGGGAGCCATGACGTTCGCAAAGACCTTGTCGCCCAGAATCGGATGGCTGCCGACCTCGAGCTTCGCCGGATCGTTCTCCTCGAGCCAGTCGATCAGCACGTCGAGGCCCTTGAGCATTCCGCGATACTCCTCGATATCGCCCAATGCACCGTAAATCATCTAAATCCCCTCTCGGATCGTTTCCTTGGCGGCTACTCGGCAAACGCATTACCGACGCTGTTGCCACCCACATGCGTCTCGACCAGGGTAAGGTCGGGACTGAACACGACAAAGTCGGAGTCGTGCCCCGGCATAATGCTACTGCACTTGTCGTCGACATGAGCTAGCAACCGATGCCGGGGCCGCAGCACAAGCTCCTACAGCTCGGTCACGACAACGCCGTTGTAAACCTCGTCCCAACGATCCATAACCAAGTGGCCAGTCATGGGATCCATGGCATTGAGCTTGCCGCAGGTGTTGGCGGTACGCAGCACCGTCTCGTCGTCGGCGCCGGCAGCAATCGCATGTGCGAAACCAGCAATGGTCGAATCGCCAGAGCCCGTAGCGTTAACGGCGGGGATATCGGGGGTCTTGGCGCGGAACGCACGGCCATTGTGGAAGCCAACTGAGCCGGCAGCGCCCATGGATACGACGACCCAGGGGATATCGGAGAAGCGGGCGTCAGAGGCGAGCGCGGAACGGAGCTCGTCCACATCGTCGGTGGTAAAGCTCGTGCCCAAAAGGCCGTTAATCTCGGTCAGGTTAGGCTTAACCAGCTCGGGCTTGACCTCGGACTTGAGCGCTGCCTCGAGCGAAGCACCCGAGGTATCGAGCAGCACCTTGGCGCCGGCGTTCTCGGCAATGCCCGTGATCTTGGCATAGTAGTCTGCCTCGACACCGCGGGGCAGCGAACCCGAAATGGTGACGACGTCGGCCTTGCCCGCAAGCTCGGTAAACTTGGCGATAAAGGCATCGAGCTCCTCGGGGGCAATTGTCGGGCCACTCTCGAGCAGCTCGGTCTGGTTGCCGGCGTGGAGGATGTTGAGGCAAATGCGGGTCTCGCCCTTGATGGGCACAAAGTCGTTGTTAATACCGTTGGCGTCCATGAGCTCGGCCATATAGGCGCCCATATGACCACCAAGCAGGCCGGTTGCCACGACATCGTCGCCCAGCTGGCCCAGGACGCGGGCCACGTTGAGGCCCTTACCGCCGGCGGTCTTTTCGGGCGTCACGCGGTTGACGTCGTCGATAATGAGCTCATCGAGCTGATAGCGCGTATCGACGGACGGGTTCATCGTAACGGTGAGGATCATTTCTAGCTCCTTATCTCGCAGGCTCCTTATGCCTTGCAAAACGAATTGGCTACATGCGACTACAGAATCTCGATTGTGAACGAGCGCACGATGGTTTCTTTGGGCTTGGCGATAAGGCAGCCGCGCTTGTGCTCAAGCACGTCATCCTCATCGGAACAGGTCGAGAGGCCGCCCCAGGGTTCAACTGCCACAAAATCACCCTCGGGCTTGCTCCACACAATGAGGTACGGGAGGCCCTCAAAGCTCAGGCGAACGCCCTTGTCCTCGCCCTTTTTGGAAAGCGTGACCTGACGGCTCTCGAGCACGTCAAAGATGGTCTCCGCAAAATCGAAGAGCTCATGCGACAAAGGCAGCGTCTTTCCCACCATGGGGTTCTTGGAGCGCCTGTCCACATCAATCAATCCGGTCGATGGAACGGCGGTGCAGAGCTCCGCAGCCTCGTCTTTCTCAAAACGCAACTCGTAGTCCGTATAGGACTCGCCCTCGTCGAGCGGACACCTAAAGCCGGGGTGTCCACCGATAAAGAAAGGCATGTCCTCGGTGCCCTCGTTGGTAACCTCATAGGAGACACGCACGGCGGCGTCCTCGAGCGTATAGCGGGCGACAAGTTTAAACGGATACGGATAATCGCTCAGCAGCGCGGCGTTATCCTCGGATGCCAGGCACATAGCCAGCTCGTTTGTGCTTTGGCTCAGCAGCTTCCACTCTTGCTTGCGCGCAAACCCGTGGCGGGCGAGCTTCACATGATGCCCGGCAAACGTCATGGCATTGTTGTCGCGCAAGCCTCCGCAAATCGGGAAGCAAATCGGTGCCTGGCCGGACCACACGGCGGGATCGCCCTGCCACAAGTACTCGCGACCTCCAGCCTCAATCGAGGTAAACGAGCCGCCGGCCGTGGAGACCTTGATAGAAATCGAATCGTTGGAGAGAGCGTATTCCATTGTCCATCCTTTCGAACAACTGCTTTTTGCTCGCAAGAACCCGTCTCGGCCTTGACCAAAGGACAAACCCGCACGTTCATCGATGCGTCCGGTTTCCCAGGCATGCAACGGGGTACCATACAGACATTGATGCAATTACAGCTGAAAGGCCTTCTTATGCGAACCATCATCCTTTATGCCTCACGCCACCACGGCAATACGAAAAAGCTCGTGGACGCCATCGTCGAGGCGCACCCCGAAATCGATACCCTCGACGTCAAGGCGCTTGGCAAAAACGAGTACCCCGACCTGCACGAATACCATCTGATTGGCGTCGCCACGGGCATTTATTACTCCGAGATCGACAAAGATATGGCGCGCGTGCTCACGAACGTGCTGCAGCCGCAGGACAAGGTGTTTGGCCTTATGACCTACGGTGGCAAAAACAAGTGGTACGGCAAGGATATCGATGGCATCTGCCGCATGAGGCAGGCCATCTTTATGGGCGTCTACGGCTGCCCTGGATTTGACACGTGGGGTCCGTTCAAGATTACCGGCGGCGTCCAGAAGGGACACCCGACCGCTGAGGAAATTAAGGGCGCCGTCGACTTCTTCGACAAGATCGAAGACGAGTATGGCGACATCATCGTCGAAGAGTACGCCAAGCGCGAGAAGCGCCTAGCATACGAAAAGGAGCATCCCGGGGGGGTCTGGTGGCCGGCGTTAAGCGCACGGCAAAGAAGATCGCTAACAAGCTGTAACTGTTAAGGTGCTTTTGAGCGTTTAACCCATACGGCGGGTCCGAGCAGATTCGGGCCCGCCGTCTTTTTCTATCGTTACTCGGTAAAGGCGTTGCCGACGCTCTGGCCGCCAACATACGTCTCGACGAGGGTAAGCTCATGGTCGAACACGACAAAGTCGGCGTCGCGACCCGGCATGATGCTGCCGCACTTATCCTCGATGTGCGCGGAGCGTGCCGGCACCTCGGTTGCCATGCGAATGGCGATATCGGCGCTGGCGATGCCCCAGTCGACGATGTTCTTGACGCCCTGGGCAAGCGTGAGCACCGAGCCGGCAATGCTCTTGCCGTCGGCGAGCCAGCACAGGTTGTCCTTCATGATGACGTCCATGCCACCACTGGTGTAGCTGCCCTCGGGCATGCCGCCGCAACCCAGGCAGTCGGTAATGAGCACCGTGTGCTGCCAGCCCTTTGCCTGCAGCAGCGCCTTGATGGCGGCAGGGTTTACGTGCTTGCCGTCACAGATGATCTCGGCGTAGGTCTCGGGCGTGGACATGGCAGCGCCCACGACACCGGGCTCACGGTGATGCAGCCCGCGCTGGCCGTTATAGGTATGCGTAAAGCAGCTGGCACCGGCGTTGATGGCAGCGATGCACTCATCGTAGGTGGCGTCGGAGTGACCGATGCTGGTCACCACACCCTTGGCGTTCAGAGCAGCCGCATAAGCAGCGGCACCGTCGCGCTCGGCCGCCATGGCGCTCTTAACGATGCGACCGCCCGCGGCCTCCTGCCACTGGTCGAAGACCTCCTCGGAGGGATCGATAAGATAAGCGGGGTTCTGCGCGCCCACGTGCTTCATGGTAAAGAAGGGGCCCTCCAGGTAGATGCCCTGAATGCGAGCACCGCAGAAGTCGGGGCCGCGGCCCTCGTCAGCCTGGGCGATGGCGGCGCAGGCATCCTTGATCTGCTCGACGCCATCGGTGAACGTCGTGGGCAGCCAGCTGGTGGTACCGCGACGGGCGAGCTCGGTTGAGCTGATATCGATGCCCTCGGGATCGTTATCGGTAGTTGAGTGGTTGTAGAAGCCATGGATGTGAGTATCGACCATACCCGGTGCGATCCACGATCCCGTGTAGTCCTTAATCTCGCAAGAGGGCTCGTCGGCCTGCCAGGCGCCAAAGACGCCATCCTCGACCATAAGATAGCCGCCCAGTTGCGGGCCTGCCGGCAAGAAGAACTTGTCAGCCTTAATTGCGTACGTGCTCATATGCACTCCTTGCTTCTAAAGCAGTTGACTGTGGTGATGTCTATACCCAGCTCAGGTAAAACAAAAAGCGCCCGCCCGCCGTTATGAGCGGACGGGCGCCCTTACAGGGGACGCGATTAAGCGGTGAAGGGGTGAATCGTCACGCCCTTAACCACGCGGTTGACCGTGCCGGTGGGGCTCGGCGTATCGGGCGTGTTGCCCACGCGCACGGAGTTGAGCAGGCTGATAGCCTGGGCAAACATCACGAACGGCAGAGCAAGGTAGCCCTCGGGAAGTGCCTCGTAGCCCTTAAAGGTGAAGGACTCACCCTCATAGACGGTGGCACCTTCCTGCTGAACGGCGATGGTGTGCTGAGCGATCTTGTCGCCACCGATCTCGTTGAGGATGTCGATGTCGTACTGACGGGTGTAGGCGTCGTTGTTGACGAACACGAAGACGAGCGTCTTATCGTCGACGAAGGACTTAGGTCCGTGACGATAGCCCATGGAGGTGTCGTAGGAAGTAGCAACCAGACCGTGAGCGAGCTCGAGGATCTTGAGCTGGCTCTCCTGGGCAAGGCCACCGAAGGAGCCAGAACCCAAGTAGGTCACGCGGTTGAAGTCGCCAGCCAGGTAATCGGCGATCTCGGGCTCACGGGAGATGACCTCCTCGCCCATCTTGGCGATGGTCTCGACCCACTCGGCCTTCTGCTCGTCAGAGGCAGTGTCGAAAATAAGGGTGGAGAGCAGGGTCATGCAGGAATAAGAACCGGTCATGGCGAAGCCCTTGTCGTTGGCGCGCGGAATGAGCAGCGTCAGCGCGTTGGGATCATCGGCAGACTCGACGGCGAGCTTGCCCTCGGGAGCGCAGGTGATGTTGAGGAACTTGACGTTGTGGACGAGCTCCTTGGCAACGGCAACGGCGGCAAGGCTCTCGGGGCTGTTGCCAGAGCGGGCAAAGGAAACCACGAGCGTGGGATCCTCGGCGCGCAGGAAGTCGTGCGGGCGCTCACGATGTCGGTCGTGGCGATGGGCTTAAAGTCGTAGAGATCAGTGTTGCCAGCGTGACGCAGGTACGGGGCGCAGGTATCGCCAACGTAGTCGGACGTACCGGCACCGGTGAAGACAACGGACAGACGACCCTCGCCCATGGCGCGAGCCTCGGCCAGGAAGGCCTCGATGGCCTCCTTGTTCTCGCGATAGATGTTGAGCGTATCGCGCCAAAGCTCGGGCTGCTGAGCAATCTCGGCCGTGGTGATCTGGGCGCCGAGCTCGGTGAGCTCCTCGACACTCTTCTCGAACATTTCTAATACCTCTCTCTAGAAGTAATCCTCTGACGTGCAATTATACACTTCGGTTGGTTATCTGGTAGTAACCAGTTAAATGCAAAGAATCACCATATGGAAACGATGCAAACACTAGTTGCTGCGCTGGTGGTAAACCTTGTATTTAAACTGATCGGCACGAGCAACCGAGAGTGTATACTCCACAACCTCGTTTGACTCGTTATACGTAGTCCTGACCAAATCGAGCACAGGCGAGCCCTCGACAATTCCCAAAAGGTGGGCATCGGCGGGACGGGCTATGCTCGCATAGAACTCCTCTTCGGCCACGCGTATCTTTTGCTGAAAGTCTTGCTCAATCACATCGTAAAGCGGCTTACGCTCCAGCAGTGGTCGCTTTAGGGATAGAAATTGACGAACCGGTAGATAGCTGCGTTCGACCATCATGGGCATGTTGTCGGCAGAACGAAGGCGCTTGAGCTTAAAAATGCGATCACCGATGCGCAATCCCATATGCTCGGCCAGATTCTTATCGGCCTCCATCTCGCAAAACTCGAGAATCGTGGTCTCGGGTTCTCGACCCATCGCGCGCATCTGCTCGGTAAAGCTGTAGGACTGCATAAGATTGGTTGCCTTTGCCGAACGGTCGGTCACAAAGGTACCGCGACCGTGCTGCCGAACCACCAGTCCTAAACGCTCCAGTTCCTGCAGAGCCAGGCGTACCGTAGTGCGCGAGAGACCATAGCGCTCCGAAAGTTCGCGCTCGGAAGGAATCATGTCACCGGCGCGATATTCATGGTCAATCTTTTCGGTCAGAATATCGACCAGCTGATCGTACAGCGGTTGCTTACGCGCTCCGATCGCCATCCTATCCTCCCTTTTGCTCGAATTCGGCTAACTACCTAGGGTGTTATGCATTATCTGTCTGCCACACCCGAATCATTAAGAAAACAAAAAGCCGCGCGCTCTTTCGAGCACGCGGCTTTTAACATACACATGGCTTAAGGGGTCGGGGTGTGAGCCGCGTAGGGACACACCCCTCAAGCTAGAGCCTTACCAGATGCTCGGCCAGAGACCAAGCGGGCCAGCGCCCAGGATGCCAAGGACGAAGAGCAGGAGAATGCCCTTGGTCGGGGTCCAGCTGTGCTTAGCGAACATGTAGTAAAGCAGCAGCGTAAGCATAAGCGGGACGAGCTTCGGGACGATGGTGTTGAGGGTGTCGGCAACAGAGAAGTTGACCGGATCCTCGGTGACGGTGCCGTAGGTAACAGACTCCATGCCGTTGCCCAGATCGGTGACGCCGCACTCGACAGCGTTGCCGTCGGCATCGGAAGCGGTAAGGGCGTTGCCGTCCTTATCGGTCATGGCGATGGTACCGGCCTCAGCGGTCTCGGTATCGATGCCCTCCATACCGGTGAAGTTCTCGGCCTCCTTCTCGGAGACGATCACGGTAGTAGCGGAGAGGCCACGGGTGGTGCCGTTGGGGATCTGGAGGTTGATCTGGGTGCCACCCATGGTGACGACCAGGCAACCGACGACGAAGACGCCCATGATGGAAGCGGCACGCGTGAAGGCCTGCATGTTGGCGGTCAGAGCGTCAATAGCACTGGTGCCAAGCTTGTAGGACCAGTTCATGAGCCAGAAACGCAGAGCGAACTGGACGACGTTGAAGATCACCAGGAAGATGATCGGTGCAGCGGCGTTGCCGTTGATGGCCATGTTGGAGGTGATGCCGGCCGTGATAGGCACGAGCGTCAGCCAGAACAGGGCATCACCGATACCACCGAGCGGGCCCATTGCGGCGACGCGGACGGCGCGGATCGTGGGGATGTCAACCTTGTTCTGCTCGAGCGAAAGCACGATGCCCATAACAAAGGTGACGAGGAACGGGTGGGTGTTGAAGAACTCCAGGTTGTGGCTCATGGAAGCCGCGAGGTCGTTCTTGTTGGTGTGGATCTTCTCCAGACCGGGGATGATGGAGTAGAGCCAGCCAGCGGCCTGCATACGCTCGTAGTTGAACGAGGCCTGCAGGAAGCAGGAGCGCCAAGCCATCTTGTTGAGGGTCTTCTGGGCGAGCTGCGGAGCAGGAGTGAGATCCTCGTAGTGCTCCGGGATTACATACTCATTAGATGCCATCTTCGAAGTCACCTCCGTCAGAAACAGCTGCACCCTTCAGCTCGGTCTGCTGCTGGAAGTCCCAGAAAGCGATGCCGAAGCCGATGAGAGCGAGGATGAGCAGAGCAGGGGTTGCCAGAGAATCGTTGGCAACGGTGATGAGCGCGAGGCCAAAGCCCATGAGGAAGAAGCCCCACATATCGCGGTTCATCATAACCTTGAGCAGGACGGCGAAGCCGACGAAGCGCATCATGCCGCCTGCAGCGGACAGACCGGTCTGCAGCCAAGTCGGGATGGCGGAAGCGATGGTCTGACCAATGGTAGCGCCAGCGATGAAGAACAGGGTGACGACGACAGCGAAGATCAGGCCGAGCAGAGCCATGGCGAAGTAGTTCAGGCGCTCGATGCCCTTGGTGTCCGCGTTATGAGCCATGTTATCGGCCGTGGACATAAGCGGGGACATAAGCGTGAAGACCAGGGTAACGCCGAGCTGACCAAGCAGGGCGAACGGAATGGCAAGGCCGACTGCCGCGTTGGGCTCGAGACCCGTAGCGATAGCGAGAATGGCTGCCATGATGCCGCCAATGACGGCGTTAGGCGGCTGAGCGCCTCCGATCGGCATGTTGCCGATCGTCATGAGCTGATAGGTACCACCCACGAGAAGACCGGTGTTGAGGTCGCCAAGGATAAGACCGATGACGGCGCCGGTGACGATGGGCTGATAGAGAGACTCGAGGAAGTCAAACTGGTCGATTGCCGCGATGAACGTGACGACGAAGACCAGAGCGATCTGGATGATCGAGTATTCCATCTTGCTCCTCCTTTCAAAATGAATGTACGCACTTTGGATATCACGTACAGAACGTCAGGGTTTCACTCCTGACAACGTGGATCACGAGGATTACGAGAAGAGCTTGCTCGTGTCCTCAACAGGCGTGCTCGGAACGCGCCTGATCTCCAACTCCACCCCCAATTCCTGCAGCTCTTTAAACGCAGCGACATCCTCGTCGTTAACTGCGACGGAGGTGGCGACTTGGCGCTTTCCTTCCGACATGTGCATGTTGCCGATGTTTACCTTCTTTATAGGCACACCGCCCTTGACGAGCGTAAGCACGTCTTCCGGTGTTGCGGCCACGATGAAGATCTTCTGGCGCGGGCTCGCCTTGCCAATGACGTCGATGGTCTTCTGCAGAGAGAAGAAACGCGTAGCGACGCCGGCGGGAGCGGCCATCTTCATGAGGTTCTGGCGCATGGTGTTGGTCGCCACGTCGTCGTTGGCGACGAGGATGAGGTTGGAGCCCAGAGTGGAGTTCCACTGGGTGGCAACCTGACCATGAACCAGTCGGTTATCGATGCGGGTAAGAAGAATGTTGGGTTCTGCCATGTTGATCAGCTTCCTTTCGTTATTTGCTGACGACAGTTACTTGATCTCCTGAATCGCGTAACGCGAAACATCTACGACGGCCCCGGATCGGACTTTGATCTGGACCTTCTCGCCTTCGATGCCTTTGACGGTTCCGTAGATACCGCCGGCGAAAAGAACCTCCTGACCCGGCTTGAGCTCGGTGTGCAGCTCCTTGAAGTACTTTTTGCTTCTTCTTCATGTTGATTTGCGACCAGATGGTGTAAATCAAGCCCATGATGGCAAGCAGGCCTAAAAGGGCGACCGAGGAGCTCAGGACGTTGGCTCCGAAATCGGCCATTAGATGCCGTCCTCGTCGCCGAAGATATCTCTTCGTCGGAGCCGGCAACGGATGCGACCGTCTGGGCGGTGATGCCCGTCTGGCCAACGGTCACGGCCTGCTCGCCAAGCTCGGCGAGCGTGGCGTTGCCGCGGAGGAACAGAAGCTCAATAACCATGGGAAGGTTAGTACCGGTCAGAACCTCGACATTGTCGACATCCTGGGCAATCATCATCGACTGGTTGAACGGGGTGCCGCCAAGCAGGTCGGTAAAGACGAGCACGCCATCGCACTCCTCGCGCATGGCGGTAATAGCGGCGCGGAGATCCTCACCGTAGGAAGCAGCCTGGTCGCCCTCAAAAGGAACGACGGTAAAAGCAGGCTGGTCGCCGGCAACCATAGCGATAGCGCTTGCAAGGCCGGGTGCGAACTGTCCATGACCGGTAAGAATAAAGCCAACCATTCAAATTTCCCTTCCGAAGGTGTGTACAATCTGAGTCCGATGATTTTCGGAAGCCAGCGGGCGCTCGCCCTTAAAGCTTCTTAGAAAGCGTTCTTTGAAGACCAGTGGTTTCTAAACTGGTAGTAACCACGTGACGTGTTGTTGTCACTATATCACCCCAGAAGAGGTCGCTTTCGTTGATTCATACGGTAAAACGTTTTTGCACCGCTCACGGTGATAAATCGACCGTTTACCGGTCGTTAACACTTCTACCTGCGGTTTTGAAACCGTTTCGAAATGTTTTGGCAAAAGATCGGATCTTTTCCTGTGTCTAAACAACGCAGGGCGGCTAAAAATAGCGTGAAGAAAAATTGCAGGTCATTGTGAAGATATGTGAATTGGTCTTTTTGACTTAATACCAGTTAGAACCAGTTTTGAGATTATCGGTGAACGGTAGTTTTCGACCGTTCACCGGTTACTTGCAATCGTTTGCAGTTGTTTTCCCAGATGAATTAGGGAAGCGCGATGGAGCGCTTGCGCGATCACAGGAAGTTTTTGGCGTTTGTCCTCATCCCCCGAACGCCAAACTCCGGCATCCAAAATGAGCTAATAGCTCACGCTAATCGTTTTCAATCATTACTTACTCAATATACGTAATTATTTATCGTTTATCGTTAATTTTGATATGATACAAGTATCATCTAAAACGCCGATTGGAGGGGTTATGGTCCACCGAAACGCATCTATATCGAATGAAACCATCAGCCGCGAACAGACGATAGCCAAACTGAGGAAGCTCGCTCGCATCTGCAAATGGGCCACAATCTGCATTACCACAGCGCTCGCTCTGGGACTCCTCGCAGTCATTGCGATTGACCTTCTACTTATATTGCCCGGCCTCTCCCAAGGGTCGTGCCTCCAATCCGTAGAACTTCAAGCCGGCGAAGGGCCGTGCCTAGCTATTGTCGGTACCGATGCGCAGGCCCCACTTATGCTCGTCGCACACGATGGTCACACTGCCATAGGAAGCCTCTTGATGACATGTCTCGCGCTTACCATCGCGATAAGCGTGCGCAGGCTTTTCTTCAACATTGAAAAGGAAGGCAGACCCTTTGACCTTGAATGCAACCAGACGCTTCGTCGAGTAGGACATTTATTCCTTTATCGGCGGCGTTGCCGTGAGGCTTCTTGGTGCCGTAATCACGGGATTGATACTCTCAGGATTTGGCGGCAGCTTTACGGATGCGTTCGTCGGCCAATTATTCGCGCCCTCCATGCTCTTTGCAGGCCTGATTATTTGCCTGATTGCCAGTATCTTCCGCTACGGGTATATCCTGCAAAAACAAGATGACGAGTTGCTCTAGGGGGAATCCATGATTATTCTGCGGCTTGACCGCATGCTCGCCGAACGCAAGATCTCATCCAAAGAGCTTGCGGAACGCGTGGGCATCTCCCAGGTCAATATGTCACGCATTAAGACGGGCAAGGTTTCTGCCATACGTTTTTCAACTCTTGACGCGATATGTCGGGCACTCGACTGCCAACCGGGCGATGTACTGGAATATATATCCGACGATGAAGCCGATAGCCTTTTTGGACTTAAAGATGAATAGCCATAATTAAGCCGCCAATCACGCCCTCAACGCAAAAAGTCCGCCAGAACGACTTCCGTACTGGCGGACTTTCTGCTGTCTATCGGCTAGATGCTCGATGAGCCGTGCGACTCTTTACGCAAACAGGCCGTAGATGCTGATGTTGGCCTTGGCGTAGAGGCCGTTAGCATACTCGGTCCACTTGGAGCTGGCGCTCGAAGCCTGCGAAGAGTACTGCTGGTGCAGTGTAGTAGGCGGTCATGGCCTGCTTATAGGTAGCGCTATCGGCCGTAAAGGCATCGTCGGCAAAGGCCTTGGCGTAGGTGCCGTTCTCGTCCTTCCAGGTACCCTTCGAGCTATCCCACTCGTCGCCGGCAAGGTTGATGATGTAGTCGGCGTAATCCTTGCTCGCGGTGTCCTCATTGCCGTCAGAAGGCTCGGTCGGAGCGGTCGGCATGCTTGCGGAGCTATCGCCCACCTTCTTCTTGTAGAGCTTCTGCAGCGTCGCGGACTGGCGGACGATCTGCTTGGCCTGGTCCTTGGACACGCCATACTGCGTGGCCATGGTCTTGTAGTCCGAAGTGCCGATGGAATCCTCGGCGTACTGCTTCATCTCCTTAGAGGAGACGGTAATGCCCTCGTCCTCGGCAGCGTCGAGCAGGATCTTGTTGCGCACGTAGGACAGGATGACGTCGGCAGAAGGAGCGGTGTAGTTGCCATCGCTATCCTTAACGGTATCGAGGCTGTACTGGCTCTCGATGGCCTCGCGCGCGGTGATGTCGCTCTTCTTGCCGTTGTAGCTATAGCTTGCCACGGTCGAATCGAGCTGGTCCTCGGTCAGGGTCGCCGAGCCGACACCCTTGCCGCCAAAGCCGCCATTGCCAATAAAGAAGCCGACCACCGCAGCGATCACGACTGCAACCACAAAGGCGGCAATCATCGTCTTCTTGTGCTTGGATGCATGGTCGTCCGCGTCGGAGTCGTCGTCCTCGTCCTGTTCCTCGGGCATGAGGTTTTCGTCGGCGGCATCTGCGGCAATCTGAGCCTCCAGGCGAGCGTCCTCCTCCTCGGCCGTCGTGCCGGCAGCAATGTGCTCGGCAGACGTACCGGCGACCAGATCGATCTTCTCGTCCTCGTCACCGTCGGGGCCTTCGCCGCGCTCGATGATCTGGATGCCGTCGATCTCGTCCTTATCGTCCTTCTTTTTGAATCAGACCCATATCAGTTACTCCTTGTTAGGAAACATAGTCCGCAATAGAATACGCCCGACAGAGCGCCGGGCGTATTGATTCTCAGGTTATACGCAAACACTTAAGTACTATTTAGGCGTTTGCAGCGTGCATGTATTAGGCCAGATGCGCGATAACGGCATCGGCAAAGGCCTGCGTGCCCACAGCGCCCTCAACGGAGCCGGTCTGGGCACGACGCACGTCACCGGTAACCTGCTCGCCCTCGTCGAGCGTGGCAGAGACGGCGGCGCGAATGCGATTGGCAGCGTCGTTCTCGCCCAGGTGATCGAGCATCATCGCAGCAGAGAGGATCTCGGCCGTGGGGTTGGCGATATCCTGGCCAGCGATATCGGGCGCGGAGCCGTGCGTTGCCTCGAAGATGGCGCAGTCGGCACCGATGTTGGAGCCGGGAGCCATCCCTAAGCCGCCCACCAGGCCGGCGCACAGGTCGCTCACGATGTCGCCGTACAGGTTGGGCAGCACCAGGACATCGAAGTCATTGGGGTTCTGGACCAGGCCCATGCAGGTGGCGTCGACGATCTTGTCGTTGAACTCGATATCGGGATAGTTGGCGGCCACCTCGCGCGCCACGCGCAGGAACAGGCCGTCGGTCGCTTTCATGATGTTTGCCTTGTGTACGGCCGTCACCTTTTTGCGGCCGCAGCGGCGGGCGTACTCAAAGGCATACTCCACAATACGGCGGCTCTTGACGATGGAGATCGGCTTGATCGAGATGGCGGAATCGGCGGCGAAGGTCTTCTGACCCGAACGCTCGACGAGCTGCGAGAGCTCCTCGACCTCGGCAGCCCCCTCATCGAACTCGATGCCGGCGTAGAGGTCCTCGGTGTTCTCGCGCACGATGACCAGGTCGACGTCGCGGAAACGCGATCCGTCGCCCGGCTGCGACAGGCAGGGGCGCACGCAGGCGTACAGGTCGAAGTGCTTGCGCAGGGCGACGTTAACGCTGCGGAAACCCGTGCCGACCGGCGTGGTGATGGGACCCTTGATGGCAACCTTGGTCTCGGCGACCGCATCGAGCACGTGCTGGGGCAGTGGCGTGCCAAACTCCTCCATGACGCCGGCACCGGCCTCCTGGACATTCCAATTGATCTGGACACCGGTGGCCTCGACCACGCGGCGCATGGCCTGCGTAATCTCGGGACCGATACCGTCACCGGGAATCAGGACTACATCGTGCGCCATAATCTGTTACTCCTCGTTTTCGGCGTCGTCAGATTTTTTAACGCTAGCACGCTTCTTCTTTTTGGAGAGATCAAGGTCAAAGCGTTTAACAAGCATTTCGCAAATCTCGCTCGAACGGGCCTTGAGATAGCTGCCCTTGCCGTTCTCGGCATCGAACTTAAGGCGCAGCGCAAGCTTCTCGGCGACCTCGGCGTCGATCTCGCCCTGGCCAAACTCGTACAGGCAACCGAGCATGTCGCGATACTCGAGGTCGCCGTGGTAGCACTGAATGGCCTCGTCCAGGATGGGCCAAGCCTCGCGCGAACGCTCGACGCTCGTGGCGCCCCACACGCACAGCAGGCGGAAGGCGGCATAGCGCAGCGTGGAGGAAATCTCGTCGAACAGTGCGGTCTCGGCGCCCTCAAAGGCATCGCCCAGCTGCTCGGGACAGGTGGTGGCAAGCGCCGTCAGGGCATCGAGGGCCTCCCAGCGGGTCTGAGCCTGGGGCGGTCGAGCGCCTCGATCAGCGCGGGGACGCAGGGCACGACGCGCTGCGGATCGCGCTCGGCGAGCAGGTGCAGCACGCGGGCGGCAAACTGGCGGATGCGGCGCGTGGGGCAGCCGAGCTCCTGGACCAGACGGTCGACGGCATTCTCGTTCTCCTCTGCCAGCTGAAGCTGTGCCAGCTCCTCGTCGGTGAGCTGTTCGTCTTTGTTTTCTGCCATAGTTACCTCTTTTTACTATTTCTTAGCGTGCTTGCCAGCACCCTTGCTGTCATCGGTGACCGAGATGAGCTGTCGGTCGGCAGCGCCATTACGACGCGCACGGCGGCGTTCCTCGGCATCGCCCGCGTCGGCGGCGGCGCGGTGTGCCTTGTTGACGTTAAAGACCTCGTCGTGCTTGCGCCACGGACCGACGGACTCGCCAAAGCTCATCTTAAGGCCGGCGATAAAGCCGCCGAGCCAGCCGATCGGCGCAAACTGCACCAGCGGGAACAGCGAGAACACCCAGGTCAGCAGGACGACTGCCGCCGCTCCCGCAAAGTTGGCAATCCAGTAGTCGCGCTTGGTGATGACGCGCTTTTCGCACGCCCACTGGCCGCACAAAAAGCCGATGTAGATCGCGAAGAGAAAGAGCGCCAGCGCAAGCACCACGAACGTCCAGCTCATGGGCGCTACTCCCCGTGATGGTGGCCGCAGCAGCACTCGTGGCCGTCGTCATGACCGTGACCGCCGCAGCACTCGTGGTCCTCGCCATGGTGGTGTCCACAACCGCACTCGTGGTCGTCGCCATGCTCGCCGCAACCGCAGCCTTCCTCGTGAGCACCGTGCTCCTCGGGACGATACTGCGACCAGTCCAGACCGGCGGCGATGGCATCGGCCTCCTCCTTATAGAGGACCGTGATGGCCTGGGTGCCCAGCTTGGCGCCACCGATGGCGTCGAGCATATCGTAAAGCGTAAAGGCCACGTCGGCGCCGGGCAGCGCAAGCTCGCGGTCGTCGGCATAGGCGAGCGCCAAGCGCAGGTCCTTAATGAAGTGCTCAACCATAAAGCCGGGCTTGTAGTCGCCGTCGAGCGCCTTGGGCGCCAGGCTCTCCATGGCGCCGGACTTACCGGTGCCGCCCAGAATCATCTGACGGGTCTTCTCCAGATCAAGGCCGCTCAGCTCGGCAAACGCCAGCGCGTCTGCCATGCCGACCATGCAGGCGCCCAGCGACACCTGGTTGGCGAGCTTGGCAGCCTGGCCCTTGCCGGCGCCGTCGAAGCAGCAGATGGTTGCCGCAAAGGTGGCAAGGATGTCGCGGACCGGCGCGATGTCGTTCTCGGTAGCGCCCACGATAGCCGTGAGCGTACCGGCGATGGCACCCGACTCGCCGCCGGTGACGGGGCAGTCAAACGCCATGCGGCCAGAGACCTGGGCGGCCTCGGCAATGTCACGGGCAAGCTCGGGCGAGCTCGTGGTGAGGTCGATCAGGACCGCGCCGGGCTTAGTGCACGCGAGCAGACCGTCACCCGCCAGGTAGAGCTCCTCGACCTCGGAGGGATAACCCACCATGGTAAAGACGACGTCGGCGTTCGCCGCGGCATCTGCCGGCGTATCGGCCCAGACGGCACCGCGCTCAACGAGCGCTGCGGCCTTGACTTGGTGCGGTTGTTGACCGTGACGGGATAGCCGGCGTCCAGAATGTGGCCGGCAATGGGGGCACCCATAATTCCGGTGCCGATGAATGCGACAGAGAGCTTGTTTGCCATGAAACCTTTCCTTTTGGGTTGGGTGTTATTACCAGGTTGAATACTCGGTGCCAGCGTTTGGGCTGTGAGTCGAGGGCGACTACGGCCGCAGCGCCTGCCTACTGGCCGCGCACGCGGCGAGCGATGCGGTCGGAAAGCGAGGCTTTCTCGGCGCGGTTCTTGCCCCAAAACGCAAGTGCCACCATGCCGGGCCCCACGTGCGAGCCGATGGTAGGACCGACGGAACTACGGATAATCGTGACGTCGGCGCAGCCCTCCTCCTTGCGAACGGCGGCCTCAAGCCAGTCACCATCCTTCTCGGCATCGGCCGTCATGATGGCGATGGGCATGGTGCGGTCGGGCACGTAGTTCTCGCGGAACGACTTGAGGATGGACTTGAGCGCCTTCTTGCGGCCGCGGTTGACGCCGATCAGCGACAGCGAGCCGGCAAGGTCGTAGGAGAGCTCGGGCTTGACATCGAGCTTTGCGGTGAGCTGCGCCGCCGCAGGCGGAATGCGGCCGCCGGCAGCCAGTGCGTCGAAGCTCTCGAGCGTAAAGTAGCCGTGGACGTAGGTCTTTGCCTCGTTTGCCCAATCGACCAGCTGCTTGGCGGTCAGTCCCGCCGAACGCTGGCGCACGGCCTCGAGCGCCAAGAGCGCGCCGGTCGCGCAGGGCAGAGCGTTGTCGACCACGTAAAGCTCAAAGTTGGGATACTCGGCGCGCACGGCATCTGCCGCCTGGCATGCGGAGTTGTAGCTCGACGACAGCGCCGAGGTAAAGCACAGGTAGACCGTGGGCGTGCCCTCTTTGGCGCACTCGGTAAAGAACTCGATATAGCGACCGAGCGACACAGCCGAGGTGGACACGCGGGCGCCGGCGCGCATGCGGTCGTAGAACTCCTTAGGGCTCATGCTCGACCAGATATCGTCCGTGCGCTCCTCGCCATCGATGATAAAGGGGAAGCCCAAGATATCGACATCGAGGTTCGCGGCGACCTCGGGGCTAAAGTCGCAGCAGGTATCGACGACGATGCGGCAACGGTTCGAATGACCGGCGGATGCGGCCTTGTCCATCAAAGCGACTCCTTACGTAAAAAGGCGGCCACCCGCATGGGATGGCCGCCAACCGTTAACTCATGCAAGTTAACGTATTTTACTCGTCAAGTGTTTCGATGCGGGGCTTGATGATGCCATATCCACCATTCTTACGGTGATACACCACATTGATGAGGCCGGTCGTCGCGTTCTCGAACACGTAGAAGTCGTGGCCCAGCAAATCGGTCTGCACCAGCGCCTGCTCCTCGGTCATCGGGGTGACGTCAATAACCTTCTCGCGGACGAGCAGGTCGTCCTCCTCCTCGGGCAGCAGCAGGTCGGCCAGATCCTCGACGCGCTCGACCGGTGCGACATCCGCGGCGCTGGCACCACCCTGGCGGTTATCCACGACCTTGGTCTTGAACTTGCGCAGCTGGCGGGTGACCTTATCGGCGGAGAGATCGATGGCGGCATACATATCTGCGCCGTGCTCGGCAACGCGAATCACAGAGCCGCGGGCACGAACCGTGACCTCGACGATTGCCGGGTTGGGGTTCGAGGGGTTCTTCTCATAACGAAGCACGACGTCGACTGTCATGGGCTCGATATCGAAAACCTTGAGCGCCTCGCCGATCTTCTCATCCACATGCGCACGCAGAGCATCGGTTACCGTCGTCTTGCGTCCAGAAACCTTGATATCCATACGTGGCTCCAATCTGCCTCGGGGACTTACTGTACTGGCTATGTACCCATTGCCGTGCATTTAATCACCCGAATTCCCAAAGACCCGAATAACGATTGCTTGATACCGCATACCGAAGTCTCGCACTTTTCTGTGGCAAAGTGCGCTATAGGAAGGCGTCGGCGGAGTTGGTTTTTCTCCTGGAAATCAGCTTTTACCTGCTGTTTTTACCAAAATAGAAAAGCCGGGCTCCCCTATTGGGGAGACCCGACTATGCGTGTTGAAACCATGAAGAAGCGCCTCGTTCAATGTATGGCAGACGCCACCCCTACCAATAACTAGCTATTGAGCTTGTTGATGTCATCGTCGGTGATGGTGCCTTCCTGGCTAGACGACGGGCTGTCGCCGTTGTTATCGGAGGCGTCGTCACCGGATGGCTCAGTCTCGTTGGACGTGGAGTCGGATGTCTGCACATTGGCTCCCGAAACAGTCTTGGCGGTAAGGTCATAGGGCATCTGGCCGTACCAGACGCAGTGGACTGCCTCGAGCGTGCCATCGACCGTGATACCATCGAGGGCATCGCTCACGGCACGGCACAGCTCATCGTTTGAGCTAAGGCCTGCGACACCAAGCGTGGAGGGCGTCTCGAGCGTGCCGACATAGGAGATCTGGCTCATCAGGCGCGCGAGGTAACCACCGCCCGTGGAATCACAGATCACGTAGTCGACTTCGCCCGACTCGAGCGCCTCAAAGCACTCATTGATGTTGGAGAAGGTCTTTTGGTTGGCCGTAATGCTCTGCTTGGCGAGCGCTTCCTGCGAGGCCGAAGAGGTCTGAACGCCCAGGGTAGCGGTGTTAAGCGTTTCGGTGGAAACGCTCAGCGACTCGCCGTCGCTGCTCTTGCCGAATACGGCGGGGGCGTCGTACAGACAGGTGCCAAGCGAGCTGATATCGCCGTCCGTAGACCTGACGTCGCCAATAAAGATATCGGCCTTTTTATCGCTGAGCGCGGAATCGGCCGAGGACGCATCGACAAAGGCAACCTTGAGACCCATGCGGCATGCGAGGGCACGAGCGGCATCGACCGCATAACCCGTGAGGTTTCCGTCGGCATCCTGCATGGCTTGCGGGGCATCGGACGTATCGAGAGCGACAGTCAGGGTTCCCGGCGTGACCAGGGCATCGTCCGATACCGTGGGGGCAACGGTCTCGTACTCGATCTGGTCGATCGTGGGCGTCGTGAACGTAGACAGCGGGTTGAACGCGCATCCGCTCAGGCCCAAAACGGCAATGACCGCCACGGTCCCAGCACCCAACCGAGCCGCATGCATCAAGCTGCCCCTCACCATGTCCACTACCCTGCCTTCTGTGTCGCATACGATCCGTGCCCTGCACGGAATATCGGGTTGTTCCCACCAGCTGACCTGGTATTTGACCCCACACTTGCGCACCGGGGCGTTTGCTCGGGAGGCCGCAGCCACCTTCACGACTGGCCCGCTCGCCCGCGAGGCGGTATTGCCCCAAAGAAAGTAGAACGGACGGTGCGGCTTACATCTAGGACGCGCCATGATCGCGCCGCGCGCACGCGGTCGCTTACGTGGATCCCTTTGACCGCGTCTGTCTTGGACTAGGATGGGCATTTCGTCCGTCCGCAACCACAGCCTGGCAGGAACGTAGCGCATTATAGCTAAGTTCAAGCTATAGTTTAAGGTTAGGGACGCTATTCGCATCTCGAGTACAGATTTCGCAGGTCGGGACGGACCATTCGTGCCCCCATGAAGCCCGGAGCTCCCCTACGGGGAGCTCCGGGGCACCCGTCTCAGGGTGCCGTGGCCAAAAAATAGCAAATATGAGTACTGTTACCAATTTAGTAGCAGACAATTTTGGCCTCTCGGACAGATTTTGCGCTCAGTGTCACCAACCTGATGCTTAGTTATTCTACATTTGTTTATTATCTTCTTACTTTACGACGCCTCCGAGTCCTAAATTCCTTGATTTTGCTGTTACTGATTTAGTGACAGTACTCATATTTGCCATATTTTGGCCAGGGCATATGATTAACCCCTTATTTTCGACGCGAATTAGACCGGCTTAAGCCCAAAACACGCCCGCAGCGTGTTAAGCAACGCCTCTTGCTTCTTCCTGCGGGCATCGACACGATTCCGGTACCGCTTTCGCATACGCTGGTGGATGCGCCATGCGAGCGCTTCCATCGCTTCCATGTCGCAGAGCATTTCGTTGTTGACCGTCGCGACCTCGATTCCCATAGTAATCAAGCCCGTGTTGCGTTTTTCATCATGGACACGTCCCCTTCGAGAGGAATGACCCAGCTCACCGTTGTATTCCAGGTCAAACCGGGCTGTTTCCTGGTACGCATCGCAAACTGCATACGGCATCCCCGAGATTGCCTGCGCGCGGTCATCGAACTCGATCTTGTAGTCGGTCTTAAAGGGACCGCAGGCAAATCCGCCATAGGAAAACGGAAGCGAAAACATGGCAAGCATGATGCACTCCATGGGTGAGCGCAGGTTTTCTGACAGGTAGGGACACAGGCGTAGCAGTTGTTTGGCCGCACTCCCCTTGCATGCCGCAAGGTAATCTGCCAGGCGATCGGGCGTCAGCACCGGCTCGACTTCAAAGTAGCCCACGTCTGCCGGTTGGTCCTTATCCTTTGCAAGTCTATTCGCAACAGGCGAGGTGTAGGGAGGCAGATACTTCCCGCGATCGCTTAGTGAAATCTTGGAACACAGTTCCTGGGCCAGTGCAAACGCTTGGATACAGTCGACCTCGCGGGCGACGGCAACACAAAGGGCCTCGGGAGATAGGCTGTACACCCCCGGTTCCACCTCTAGAATCGAGCCGACAGGCAACCCGGAACACACGGACCAGCCCACGCCAGGCATGCGTCGGCGCTGCGCCGCAGATCCCACCAGCAAGCACAGATCTTCTTGCACCTCGCCGCTTTTGGCTCCAATTCGCACCAGGTCGGGAAGATAGATATCCTCGGTCGAAGGCGATGACGTACACAGCACGCGGCGCTCTTCATCGGGATTGAGGTCCTTCCAGCCGATGTAGCCCATCTGCCGGCGCTCGGCTCGAATCATGCGCAACGCCGAGGCGCCTGTTAGGATCACGGAAGCCGCTAGCTGCTCTTTTGTCGGTTTATTGCACTGCCTGATTGTTACCGCCACACGAATCACCCCTACCAGACGCGTGCGATAGCGAGGCCATCAACGGCCGCAGCACCGGCGCGCTTGAGTTCCGCCGAAGCCGCAGCCATCGTCGCACCCGTGGTGATAACGTCGTCGATAAGCAGCAGGCGGCGGCCCCGCACGTCCTCAACGGTCTCGTACATGCCTCGGGCGCGTTCACGGCGTTCTTCACGACCGAGTTCACGCTGGTCGCCATGGCCGTACTTAACGAGGGCGTCGAGCAGCGGAACACCCGACAGCTCGCAAAATGGGCGCGCGATGGCTTCCATGATCGAAGCCGCGTCGCCGAAACGCCGCCGCCGTCGCGGGCACAAACACCACTGCATCGGCGCCGGACAACACACCGCCTAAGCGTTCGGGTGCCGCGACCTGGGCATACAAGGCGGTGTCGTATAGCAGCTCTGCCAGATACGGCGCCAGGCGTCGCTCGCCCGCGTCTTTGTACGCTTTAATGATCCTCGGGAGCGGATGCGTGTAAACGGCACATGCCAGGCACCGGTCGAGTGCTTCGGCCATCGCCGAGGACGTACCCTCGACCGAGCACTCGGTGCACAGCAAGTCTCCAAACGGGGCGCCGCATCGAGTGCAGCTATGCCGCGGGTCGATGAGCGCGAGCGCGGCCAGGCAGTCTTGACAAATAAAGCGCACCGGCGCGCTCGCAGCCGGCACATCGCGTGGGTGACAACGCCTCAAGCGCCTCGTGCGCCGCCCGCTCGGCAAACGGTAGCAATTCGTCCGCAAACGGTAGGATGCCGGCACCTTGCAGGCATCCCAACACGTTCAAATGTCTCTTCACGACACAACCCTCCCTACGCTCGGTCGCAGGAAGGGTCGTTGATTCAGCGCTATGGTACCCCGACGCGTTTGGGGTCAGGCAGGTTAAATCCGTTTGCGGGCGCTATTCGCCGGTGGGCGGTTGCGGTGCGGACGAGTTTTGGGTCGAGCCCTCGCCACCGTCCTGGCGCGGCTTGCGGGAACGGCGACGGCGACGGCGCTTCTGGCCCTGGTCGGCCGAACCCTCGCCACCACGATCTTCGCGCGACTCGCGTTCGTCACGAGCAGCACCGCGCACGGCCTTGGCAGCTGCCCCTCCGCCATCTCCGGGGCGACGACGTGTGACCTTGACCTCGCCATCCGAGACCTGATCGGCCACAGAGGGCACCGAGGGCTTTTGCTGCGTGCCCGAGGAATGGCGACGACGCGGACGCGGGGTGCGCTCGTCATCGTTGCGCTGCTTGCCACCCTTGTCGGCAGGCGTATCAGAACCCGAACCACCCCCTTTGGGGCCGGCACCGGCTTCGCGAGCGGCTGCGGCGCGGAAGGCGTCCTCGCGCTCCTCGCTCGACAAATGGCGGCGGCGACGGCGCGTGGGATTCATGCCACCGCCGCGGTTTTGCTGTTGGGGCTGCTGAGCCTCGCGCTCGCGGGGGGAATTCTTGCCTGCGGGAGCGGCCTCGCCGGCATCGCCCGAACCCGAGCGCTTGCGGCGACGACGTCCACCGGCAGCCTCCTCAACCTCGGGTGCCTCGGCCTTGCCGCGACCCTTACCGCGGCCGCGACCCTCGCCCTGGCTCTGACCGGCACGGGTATCGGCGTCCGCATCGCGACGGCGGCGCTTGGGCATCGTCGTCCCCGCCAGTCGGTCGGCACTCGACAGGCCATCGCCCACGTCGACGCCGTTCTCGCGGTCGAGCTCCATAAGCGCCAAGCGCATCTCGGGCGACTCGATACGCTCGAGCACATCGCGCGTCACGCAGTCGGGACGGCAGTTGCAGCCCTGCTCGGCGGCCTTCTTTTTTGCAGCCCCTCAGAGCAGGTCATGTCGGCCAGGTTGACCTTAAAGACTTTGCCGTTCTCCAGGCGCAACACCAGCTGCTCGCGCGGCGTGTCATATTCCTGGATACGCGCCTTGCCAAGCGGCGTATCGATAAGCGTCTTCTTTTTGGGCGCGCGGCTCTTAAAGTCCTTGTACGCCTCGAACTCGTAGCGCAGGCAGCACATCAGGCGGCCGCAGACGCCGCTAATTTTGGACGAGTTGAGTGGCAGGTCCTGCTCTTTTTGCCATGCGAATCGAGACCGGCTCAAACTGTCCGCCAAAGCGCGTGCAGCAGAGCTCCTGGCCGCACTGGGCATAGCCGCCCACCAGGCGGGTCTCGTCGCGCACGCCGATCTGGCGCATGTCGACGCGAATGTGCAGCGTCGAGGACAGGTCCTTGACGAGCTGACGGAAATCGACGCGCCTCGGCAGCAAAGTAGAACACAGCCTTCGCCGCCAAACAGGTACTCGACGCCGACCGGCTTCATCTCGAGGTCGAGCTCCTTGACCAGGCGACGGAAATCGACCATGGCCTCGTCGCCCTGGATGGCCAGGTCGTCGGCAAGCTGCAGGTCGATGTCGCTCGCCACGCGCAACACGGGCTTGAGCGGCTGACCGATCTCGTCTTGCGGCACCTCGAAGGGATCGGCCGTGACCAGGCCGATCTCGGTTCCGCGCTCGGTGGAGCAAATGGCATAATCGGCCTCGAGGATATCCAGATCCTGCGGGTCGAACCACAGGTCGCGCGAGGCGTAGGTAAACTTAACGGGTACGACTAACGGCATTTCAGTGCCTTCCTGATATCGAACAGCATGACCTCGATGGCCAGCTGGGGAGTAACGTTTCTGGCGATGTTGCGCTCAGCGGTGGCAACCGCCTCAAGCGCCTGAGTGGCACCCGCAACATTCGTCGCGGCGGCAAGCCGGCCGATTGTGTCACGCACGTCCTCGTTCACAACGTCTGCCGCCTCATCCTGAAGCGTCAGCAGCACGTCGCGCATGAGCGTCCGCGCGCTCGCCAGCGCTTCCATGATACCCGAACGCTCGCGCGCGTTGAGTTCGCGCTTGTTGCGGTCCTCAAGCTGCTTCAATGCTCCACGCGACAGGTAGTCGGCATTTTGCTCGAGCACCTTTTCCTGCGTGGACTTGACCTCGGCGAGCGGCGCCTTGACGGCGACGATGAGCGACTTGGCGCGACTGAGCACATCGGCCTCGTCGGCGGCGATGAGCGAGTCGATGGCGCGGACCATCTGGCGACGGGCGTCCTGGCGCTCGGCGCTCTTGAGGAACTCGATACCACGCGCGGGGCTCCCCGCCACGGCGACGGCCATGCGGCAGCGCGCGAGATCCTGACCGGTGGCGCGGCTCACGGCCTGCGCGGCCACAGTAGGCGACACCAGCCGAAACGGCACGCACTGGCAGCGGCTCACGATGGTGGGCAGCATCACGTCGGCCGAGGTGCCCAACAGGATGAACATGACGCCCCGGGCGGTTCCTCGAGCGTTTTGAGCAGCGCGTTGGCGGTGTTGGCGCGCAGTTGCTCGGCACGGTCGATGATGTAGACCTTTGCCTTGGCGCGGATGGGGGCCAGGGGCACGTCGTCGAGCAGCTCGCGGGTCTGCGCGATGAGGTAGCCCGTAGCACTTTCGGGCGTGTAATAGTGCACGTCGGGATGCGTATGGCGGGCGACGCGTACGCAGCTGTCGCACGAGCCACAGCCGCCCTGCTCGCACAGGAATGCCTGGGCAAGCGCCCATGCGGCGTCGAGCTTACCGGCGCCGGGCGCGCCCAAAAACAGGTAGGCGTGCGATGCGCGGCCGTTTGCGATGGCGTTGGTCAAGAAGTCGCGCACGCGCTGTTGGGTGTCGAGCTTGGCCAGCAGGCTTGCCTGAGCGGGGGCCATGTTACTCGGCCTCCTTGGCAAGCGCGGCGGCGACGGCGTCTTGGGGAATGTCGAGACCGTACGCGCGAACCAGCTCGACCGTCTGCGCGAAGACGTCTGCGATCGACGCAGTGGCGTCGATGAGCTTTACGCGGGCGGGTTCCTCGGCAGCGATAGCGCAAAATCCCTGGTAGACGCGCTCCTGGAAGGCCATGCCCTTGGCCTCCATGCGATCGGCCGCACCGCGGGCTGCCATGCGCAGTGCCGCCTGCTCGGGCGTGATGTGATAGACGAGCGTGAGCGCCGGATGCGTACCGGCGACAGCCAGGTTGTTGGCATCGCGCACCATCTGGCGGTCGAGGCCGTCGGCAAACGCCTGGTAGCAGGTCGTGGAATCGTAGAAGCGGTCGCACAGGACCACCTTGCCGACAGCGAGGGCGGGAGCTATGACCTCGTGCACCAACTGGGCGCGCGCCGCCTCGTAGAGCAACAACTCGCAGGTGTCGCCCATCGCCGTATTGGCGGGGTCGAGCAGCAAGGCGCGGATCTTTTCGCTGATGGCAGTGCCGCCCGGCTCGCGCAGGCTCACAACCTGGTAGCCAGCGAGCTCGAGCGCACGGGCAAGCAGGCGCGCCTGCGTGGACTTGCCGGCGCCATCGACGCCCTCGAGCGTGATAAAGCTATGTTGAGCGGGCTCAAAAGCCATGGGCGCAGCCCCTTCCTACAAGGCGCGAAAATGCAAGTTATAGCAACCAAGCCATGATACCCCAGCGTCCGGCGCACCCCAAATCCCACCTAGTCATTGGGGACGTTCTTAAATGACTAGTCGTTGGGGACGTTCTTTAATGACTAGTCGTTTAAGAACGTCCCCAACGGCTAAAGGTGCCTTTCCAAAGTTGCGGTGAAATAGGGACTGAATACGCCTTCTAGCAGCAAATACAATCCCTATTTCACCGCAAGTTAGGAGTGGGCGCGGGCGTTGATGGCGAAGGAAATATCGCGCTCGAGGGCTAGGGCCTGCTCGCGTTCGAGGTCTTGGGTGAGGATTGCCAGCACGTAAGGGCGCTCGGCGTAGACGATTGCGGCATCGTGCTGAGCATTCGCCAGGCTGCCCGTTTTGTGCGCGACCAAAACGCCGCCGGGAACGCCTTCGACAATACCGCGTGCGTCTTCCTGCGCCAGCAGATATCCGCGCGCTCGCTCGCACAGCTCGGGCGTCGCGATTGTCCCCGCCGCCAGCCGTTGCAACACAGCCGCAGCATCACGGGCGCTCGTATAGTTCTCGCGACCTTGTGCCTGGGCCTCGGTGTCCATCATCAAACGAGCGAGCACGGTCTGGGTCAGTCCCAATGCGGCGCACGTTTCGTTGACCGTATCCATGCCAAGCCTGCCGATAACAAGGTTCGCTGCCACGTTATCGCTCTGGGCGATCATAGCGTGCAGCAGCTCGTCAATACTGTACGACACACCCGCGCCGCGCGACTGAATGTTGCCGCTGCCACCCACGATATCCTGCTGCGTTACCGTTATCTGCTCGTCGAGGGACAGCCCGCCCGCCGTCACGGTCTCGAGCGCACAAGCGAGAATGGGAAGCTTGATGATGCTTGCCGCCACATGTCGCGCGTCCGGCGCCACAGCGACTTCACCATCGAGCGACGCGAACGTTTGAGGATCAAGCGCCACGGAGTAAACCGAGACGGAGTCGCCATACGGCTCGACCAGGGCCTCGATATCTTGCTGAATGGCGGCAATCCAAGAAGACTTAGGGGCGGCCGTCGCTTTTGTCGCGGATGACCGCTTTGACGTTTGTTTGACAGAGACAGCGGAACCCTCAGCCTCGTTGCGGCGCGCGGCACAACCGCCAAGACTCATCACCGAGGCAAGCGCTCCGGTCAACATTCCGGCACAAAACACTCGACGCGAGCAATCGCGCACAGCGAGGGGCGCATCCCCCGGCGGGAACCGGAACGCCTCTACGCTGTCGCCGCCACCCCGACCTTGCTCGCCGCAGTACACAGACTCACTCCCCACCATCGCATTCTACCGAGCCGTCGATAAACGGCCGCGCCGGACACCCAGCACGCCGCACTCATTGTGACGCATGCGACAGGGCTTGCGCGACATGATCATCCTCACATAACCAGTTGGGTCGGCGCGGCCCAACCGCACCTGAACCACCTTATAATCTAGCCAACACATCGAATGGAAGGAACCATCATGCCCCGGTTTTGTACCCATTGCGGCAAGCTTCTGAAAGACGACGAGCGTTTTTGCACCAGCTGCGGAACGCCGGTAACCGATGATGGCCAGGCCTCTCAGTCGCAAGAGAATGCGCAGGCAGCCGAACATGTCGCCGCGTCCGATGCCGCCTTCGACACCGCCGCGACCACGGTTCAGTCTGCGCAGCAGCCCGCGGCGACTCAGTCCCAGCAGGCGGACGTGACCGTGCAGTCCGCTCATCAGCCCGCGCCCGCTCCCCAGCCCGAAGTTGGCACGACGCAGCAATGGGCGGCGCCAGCCGGCTCCGCGCCACAGCAGCCCATACCGACCGCCGCTCCGCAGGCCGGCGCCCCCGCTGCTCCCAAAAACAACAACGCCCTGCTCATCGGCATCATCGCCGCGCTAATCGTCGTGATTATCGCGCTCGTCGTGTTCTTTATGATCAAGCCTTTCGACAAGGGCGCCGATGATACCAAGGGCACGACGATCGAGAAGGTCAAGATCGACCACGATAACGACGATGCGTCCGTCAAGGGCGACCCCAACAAGCTTGACGATGATGATGACGATGACGTCCACGATGCCGCCACCATCAGCGAGCAAAACGTCTACGACCAGCTGAGCTCCTACTACAGCAGGCTCTCCGATCTTGATCAGCAGGTTCGCGACTGCGCCACCACGTTTAACACGTATTACCTTAAGGATGACCGAAGCTCGCGTCAGTCGGCCAGCGATGCCGCCGAGGCGCTCGAGGATCAGATCGACGACCTCAAGGACGAGGTCGAGGACCTGGACGTTCCCATCGACTCGCAGAACTACAGCTCGTGGAAAGACATCATCGCGCTCTACGACGACCTGGAGAATCGCATTGACGTCATTTGCGATGCCTGGGAGATCAGCCTTGAGTACTCCAGCCCCGCCAACCACAAGGACGAGATCGTGGCACCGCTGGCGCGCGACAACGTAGCGGGCACCAACGACAACAAATACCGTCTGGACTTTGAGGACCGCTACCCCGGCGCTGCACCCGTCGAAGTGAAGTAATCCCAACAACTGATCATAACTTGCGGTGAAATAGGGATCAATTAGGCCTTTTGCCAGCAAAACAGTCCCTATTTCACCGCAACTTAGAAGTGGGGCCGGGCGCGCATTTGCATTTGCGCGCCCGGCCCCGCCGTGTCTATATGTGCTCGGTTATGTGCTCGGTTACTTGTCAGCGGCTGCTTTCTTGGCAGTCGACTTCTTCGCGGTCGACTTCTTGGCGGCAGTGGCTTTCTTAGCCGTGGCCTTCTTTGCCGTCGAAGTCTTCTTCGTCGTGCTCGCCTTGGTCGTGGTCTTGCGGCCGCGGGCGGGCCTCTTCTCCTTGGTCGGACAGTCCATGTTCACGCAGATGCGCCACGGGCCGCGCGCCGTGTTGACCACCACGATGGGGGCGCCGCACTCGGGGCAGGTCTCGCCCGTCGCCTCGAGCTTGCCGCGCGCCGGCAGCGGATAGCTCACGCCGCAGTCATCGTAGTTGGTGCAGCGGATAAAGCGCTTGCCGCTCTTCTCGCTCTTGTGCGCGATCAGGTCGCCATGGCGTCCGGCCTCGGCGCACACCTTGCACTCGCCCACCTTAAGGTCGGGCTCGTAGTTGGTGGGGCACGTAGGGTTCACGCAAATCTCGAAGGCCTTCTGGCGGAACGGCTGGCATTTAATGCGCGGGTGCGCCGCACTCGGGGGCACACGGCCGCCTCGCCCTCGAGCGGGCTTACCTTGACGCCGCTCGGCACCGGATAGGTCACATCGCAGTCGGGCCAGCCCATGCAGCCGATAAAGCTGCCGCGGGTCTTGGCGCTCGTCTTCATAACCAGGTCCTTGCCGCACTTGGGGCAAGCGCCCACGCGCGCATCGGCCGTGACGGCGTCGCTGATGGCGTCGCCCAGCTCCTGCGTGTGCTTGAGCAGCTCGTCGAGCACGCCAGCCAGCAGCGCGCGCGAGTGCGTCACGACATGCTCTTCGGTATCCTCGCCACGCTCCACACGGGTCATGTCGCCGTCGAGCTCACTGGTCATATCGGGGCTCGTGATGCGCGGGGCAAACTGTGACAGCGCATCGATGATGGCGATACCCAGTTGGCTCGGCTCCACGGGATCGTTTTTGAGGTAGCGCACGGCGTACAGGCGCTCGATGATGCTCGCGCGCGTGGACTTGGTACCCAGGCCGCGCTTTTCCATCTCCTGCACGAGCTTGCCCTGGCTGTAGCGCGCGGGCGGCTCGGTCTGCTTGGCCTCGAGCTTAATATCGAACACGTCGACCGTGTCGCCCTGCTCCAGCGGCGGCATCTGCTCGTCGCGTTTGAGTCCGTACGGGTACGCCTCGCGGAAACCCGGGGTCACGAGCACATCGCCCGAAGCCACGAACGGCTCGCCGTTCACGTCGAGCTCGAGCTTGGTGTTCTCGATGGTCGCGGGACCCATGAGCGTCGCCAGGAAGCGACGGGTAATGAGGTCGTAGAGCTTGCGCTGGCCGCCGTCGAGCGTGGACGGATCGCCCTCGCCGGTGGGATAGATAGGCGGGTGATCGGTGGTCTCGACCTTGCCGCGCGTGGGCTTCATGGGACCGGCGAGCACCTTTTTGCACACCGGCGCCAGCGCCGGGTTGATCTTTGCCAGATCGCTCACCACGGCGCCCAGATCGAGCGTCGCAGGGTACACGGTATTGTCGACACGCGGGTAGCTGATGAGACCGGCCATGTAGAGGGACTCGGCGATGCGCATCGTACGCGCAGGCGAGATGCCCTCGGCCGCGGCGGCAGCCTGCAGCGAGGTCGTCGCAAACGGCGTGGGCGGCTGCTGCTTACGCGAGCGCTTGGTCACCGCGGCAACGGTCGCCGTCGCGACACCGTCGACATGGCCGTACGCCGTCTCGGCAGCATCCTTGTCGGTAAAACGCGCCGTCTTGTGTGCAATCTTAAAGCGGTCGTCCTCGGCGGCGCCCTGCGCGGCACCCATGCCGCGAATCTGCCAATAGTCCTCGGGCACAAACGCCATGCGCTCGCGCTCGCGCTCGACCACCAGGGCGAGCGTCGGCGTCTGCACGCGGCCGGCAGAGCGCACGTTACCAAAGCCGCCGAACTTGGCGAGCGTCAGATAGCGCGTGAGCACCGCGCCCCAAATGAGGTCGATGTGCTGGCGGCTCTCGCCGGCGTCGGCCAGGTTCTGGTCGAGTGAGACGAGATTATCGAAGGCCTGCGTGATCTCGGCCTTGGTAAACGAAGAATACTGGGCGCGGGCGACCGGCAAGTCGGGCGCCACCTCACGCACCTTGTTGAGGGCGTCCGAACCGATCAGCTCGCCCTCGCGGTCAAAGTCCGTGGCGATGATGACGCTGTCGGACTTCTTAGCCAGGTTCTTGAGCGAACGAATGAGCTCCTTCTCGGCCGGTAGCTTAATGACGGGTGCCCAGGTGAGATAAGGCAGGCTCTCGAGCTTCCAGCCCTTAATGGAAATGCCGTCGGCAAGGAACGGCTTGCGCTTGGTGTCGTACGGCGGGCGGGCCAGGCCATCGGGCATATCGGCCGGCAGCATCTCACCGTCCTCGGTCACCGAATACCAGCCCAGCTTTTTATCGAACAGCACGCTGTCGCAAAAATCGGGCGCAAGGATGTGACCGGCAAGACCGATCGTCACGCACTCCTCGCCCTTCCACTCAAAACGGTAGATGGCGGTGTTGTACACCTTGTCCTTTTTAGGCTTACCCGTGGACAGCCGCTCGGCGATCTGACGCGCGGCGTCGTTTTTCTCGGCGATGATGAGCTTCAAAAGAGGCTCCTATCTCGTATCTCTGCGGCTACGCCCGCCCGTATGGCGGCCGACTTACGCCCTTGCTTGCTCAATCTGCCCGATGAGCCAATCGCACCAGGCATCCATGCCCTCGCCCTTGCGCGCGCTCACGGCAAACCGCGGCGCCTGCGGATTGAGGTCATCGAGTGTCTTAGTATACCTATCCATGTCAAAATCGAAAGCCGGGGCCACATCGACCTTGTTGAGCAGCTGCGCGCCGGCGTGTTGGAAGATGCCCGGGTACTTGATGGGCTTGTCGTCGCCCTCGGGCACAGAGAGGATCATGATGGACAGGTTCTCACCCAGGTCAAAGTCGACCGGGCAGACCAGGTTGCCCACGTTTTCGATAAAGATGACGTCAATGTTTTCCAGACCCACAGCCTGGTCGAACGCGTCGACGGCCTCCATGATCATGTTGCCCTCGAGGTGGCACAGGCCGCCCGTGTTGATCTGGATGGCGGGCATGCCGGCTTCCTTCATGGTAATGGCGTCGACGTCCGAGGCGATGTCGCCCTCGATGACGGCGCAGCGCAGGCCAGCCTTGTCGCGCAGGCGCTCGTTGGTGCCCAGGATCGTGGTGGTCTTGCCCGAGCCGGGACTCGACAGCACGTTGATCACGTAGGTGTTTGTCTCTGTAAATCGCTGACGCAGCTGATCGCCAGGCGCTCATTGCGCGACAGGATCGGCGACGCGATATCAATCGTTTTCTCGGCCATACTCGGCACTCCTTACTTTGGCCCCTTTATACCCCATCACCAGATGGCTAGCGGGCTAATCTTCAGGGGTTTCGATTTCTATACTGGCGATGTCGAGCTCACGGCCGTGCAGCAAGCGCACGTTGGCGCCGCCACAGTGGGGGCAGCGGCAATGGAAACGGTCGTGCTCAAAGACCTCGCCGCAGTCCAGACACTCGCTTTGCGGATGGACTTCCTCCACGGCGAGCTCGCAGCCGCGCGTAAGCGGATCCTCGTCGCGAAACGTCTCCCATGCAAAGTCGAGCGCCTCGCGCACGACCTCGGTCATATCCCCGATACGTAGCGTAACCAAAACGGCGCGCGAGGCCCCCGCCCCACGCGCCGCGCGAATCACTGCATCGAGTATGCCGTTGACAATGCCAACCTCGTGCATACCGATTTACTCCTCGCTGTCCTCGTCGTCGTCCGAAAACAGGTCCAGACGGCTCACGAACAGGCCCTCCTTGCCTTCGCGCGCGGTAATGACCACGCGGGCGATGGCGAGCGAGATCTCGTAGAGCGAAAGCAGGGCACCGTACATAAGGCCCAGCGTGACGGGCGAGCCGTCGGGCGTGATCACAGCCGAGCCCACGAGCAGGCCCACGTACACGTAGCGCCAGGCGCTGCGGAAAGCCGCGTAGGAAACGATGTGGAAGACGGACAGGTAGAAGATGATGAGCGGCAACTCAAACGCCACACCAAAGCCGATCATAAAGAGCAGCTCCATGTTGACGTAGTTCTCCAAATCGGGCAGTGCCGTGGCGACGGCCGAGGTCTCGCCGATGAGCCACTCAAAGCCTGCAGGGATGATGATGAAGTAGCAAAAGATTGCGCCCAGGAAGAACAGCACCGTCGAGGCGAGCACCGTGGGCACGACCCACTTGCGCTCGTTGGGGCGAAGCGCCGGCAGGAAAAACGCCAGAATCTGCCAGATGATCATGGGCGTGCACATGACCACGGCCATCTTGATGGCCAGCGAGAAACGCAAGCCAAAGCCGCCGAGCGTGGTAGTGATGTAGAACTTACCATCCGGCACAAAGGAGCGGATGGGGTCTTCCAAGATGTCGAGCACCACGGGCGTGGCGAAATACAGTACGATAGCGGCGGCAAACACCGAGACGACCACGATGGTCAGGCGGCGACGGAGCTCTCCCAGGTGATCGAAGAGCGGCATACGCGCAGGTCCGATAGGCATTACTCATCGCCTCCCTTCAGGGGCGTCGGCAGCGGCATCGTCCTCGGCCTCGAGCTCGCGGGCGAGCTGGTCGACGACGGCCTTGCGCTTGCGGGGACGACGGGCATAGAGGTCGGCCGTCGTGGGCTCTGCCGGCTCGGGCTCCGGCTCTGCAGCAGGCTCGGGCTCGACGACAGGCTCGGCGGCAGCGGCAGGCTCGGCACCCTCGGCCTCGGACTCCTCAGCAGCACCCTCGCCCTCGGCGACAGCCTCGCTCGCGGCCTTCTCGGCAGCAAGACGGGCACGACGCTCGGCAAAGGTCTCCTTCTTGGCAGGCGCTGCCGTCTCGGCGGCATCCTCATCCGCGTCGGAATCGTCGTCGGTCGCAGCAGCCTTCTTGGGCTTGACCGGGGCCGACGCGGCCTCGCTCACCGGATCGATAATCTCGGACTGAACAACGGCCGTCATCTTTTCCTGCGTCTCGCGGAACTGACGGATGGCACGGCCGATCGTGCGGCCCATCTGCGGGAGCTTATCCGGGCCAAACAGCAAAAAGCCGAAGACCACGATGATCGCGAGCTCACCCTCTCCAATACCAAACACACATACCTCCAAGGCTCGATGTGAGTCGAGCCCGCACCGCGCCATTCGGCCGGAACTCGTCTATTCATTCGGTCAAGTATAGCGCCCGGACGCCAAAACGTCCGAGCGCATCACAAACATATGCCAAACGGCACGCCCTTTTGGGGACAAAGCTTATGCAGCGGTGATCGAAATCTCCTGGTCGACACCCAACAGCTGAACCACGCGCATCACCGGGGGCTGCACATTGGTGCAGCTAAAGCGCTTGCCGTGGTCGACCGCGTGGTGCGCGGCGCCCACGAGCACGCCAATGCCCGTCGAATCGATATAGCTCACCTGGGCAAAGTCGAGCTCAACGGCCTCGGTGGGCTGCTCGAGCGCCAGGTCGATGGCGTTGCGCAGGCTATCGGCGTTAGAGATATCGATCTCGCCGGTCACCTTGATGGTGTAGAGCTCCGGCGTGGGGTTGGTGGAAATACCCAAATCCATGTATACGCTCCTTTGCGTAGCGAGAGTGCGGATAATACGGGGAGTCGCGAGCTAGGCGCGCTCGGCACGTGCCAACTCGGCGGCAACGAGCTTAACGGCCAGCACCAACACATCGAGCGCGGCTTCCAGGTCCTCGACCGTGGGATAGCTCGGCGCAATGCGGATGTTGGTGTCGCGCGGGTCCTTGCCATAGGGCCAGGTGGCACCGGCAGGCGTAAGCTTCACACCCAGCTCGGCACAGAGCGCGGCGACCTTTTGGGCCGAGCCCTCGGGACCATCGAAGCTCACAAAGTAACCGCCGCGGGGGTGCGTCCAAGTAGCGCAGCCCGTGTCGCCCAGGCCCTCGGTGAGCTTGCGCTCGACAGCCTCAAAGCGCGGACGCAGGAACTCGGCATGCTTTTTCATGTGCTCCTTGACCGCCTCGATGGTGGGAAGGAAGCGCACGTGGCGCAGCTGGTTGAGCTTGTCGGCGCTGATCAGGCCGGCCTTCAGACGCTTGGAGAACTCAGCGATCACAGCGGGGCTCGCGCCGATAAAGCCGATGCCGGCGCCCGGGAAGGTGATCTTGGACGTCGAGGCGAAGGCCACCACGCGATCCTCGGTGCCCGCCGCGCGAGCGAGGTCGAAGATATTGGCGAGCTCGTCGGTCTCGTCGTACAGGTCGTGCACGCAGTAGGCGTTGTCCCAGAAGATGCGGAAATCGGGCGCGGCCGTGGGCATCTCGACCAGGCGGCGCACAGTGTCATCGCTAAAGGTGATACCCGTGGGGTTGGAATACTTGGGCACGCACCAGATGCCCTTGATGGAGTCGTCGGCGGCAACCAGGCGCTCGATCTCGTCCATGTCGGGGCCGTTGTCGGTCATCGCGACGGGGACGTTCTCGATACCCAAGTCGGCGGTGATGCCAAAGTGGCGATCGTAGCCGGGAACGGGGCACAGGAACTTGACCTTCTTGCCGTCGTGGACAGCCTCGTAGGCATCCCAGGGCTCGCTGCCGCACGAGCCGCAACGCCAGAACATGCCGGCGATATCGTGCTCGATCAAAAGGCTCGACGAACCCAGCACGAGCGTCTGCTCGGCGGGGCAACCCAGGAACTCCCCCGCCAGCTTGCGTGCCGAGGGAATGCCCTCAAAGCAGCCGTAGTTGGAGCAGTCGACATTGCCGTCGTGCAGATCGGCATCGGCATTGAGGATATCGAGCATGGGTCGAGAGATGTCCACCTGGGAGGGCGACGGCTTGCCGCGGGCCATATCGAACGCCAGGCCCTTGGCCTTGACCTCGGCGACCTCGGCTTTGAGCGCCTCGATGGCGGCATCGAGTTCGGTGGTTTCCATCTTCTGGTAGATCGTCTGCATGGGGTGCGACCTTTCGCGAAGCGGTACGTTGCAGTTCGTCTAAGTATAGACCGCCACCGCCGCAACGTTATGAAGCCGTGATAGATTAAGTCCATCGCAATGAATTACGACACCACTGCGCGCGCCCTTATGGCTGCGCGGTTCGCCCAAGGAGGCAGTATGGAGTACGGTTCGTTTCAGGCCGAGGAGTTCGGCGACCTGCAGCGCTTGGTCGACGGGCTGTTTTACGATCGCCACGCCATCGACCGTTTGGACCTGATTGTGCAGGCCGAGATCTTGGACCTGACACCCGACCTTATGGAAATCGTGAACCTTTTGCCGCCCGGCTACTACGACCGCCAATCGCTTTGCGACCAGCTCAACTCCGCCTTGGCCGCCCACGGCTGGGGCGCCGTCTACGGCACCGTGGAATAAACCTAGTCATTTAAGAACGTCCCCATTGACTAAAACGCCGCTTGTGATGGTGTTCACAGGCGGCGTTTTCAAACTTGTATGTGCTTTTACTTGTCCTTGGGCGCAGGGTGCTTGCAGACCACACTCATATAGATCATGCCAAGCACAGCCGCGGTGACAGAGCCGGCGAGAATAGCGGCCTTGGCAGCCAGGACCTCGAACTGGGCCGTCGGGAAAGCGAGGCCGCTGATGAGGATCGACATCGTAAAGCCGATGCCGCCCAGAATGCCCACACCGGCAATCATGTGCCAGTTAACGTTGCGCGGCAACTGGCAAGCCTTGAGCTTGACCAGGGTAAATGTCATGCCAAAAATACCAATCGGCTTGCCCAGCAGCATGCCAAAGTACACGCCGAGCGTCACCGGGTCGGTGAGCAGCGTGCTCATGTCCACGCCCACCAGGCGAACCTGTGCGTTCACGAACGCAAAGATCGGCAGAATCACAAAGTTGACCGGCGTGGAGATCAGACGCTCCATGCGGATAAGCGGCGGGGTTACGCGGTGCATGACGCGCTCGACCTTGGTGGTCGAGACGGTAAAAAGTCATGCTGGCCCAGGATGTGTGCCTCGTCGTCGTAGCGGTCATCGAGCAGCGGCAGGCACTCGCCCAACCAATCGGTGAGGCTATCGAGCTTGACGCCGCACTTAGCCGGGATGGTAAAGGCCAAGATAACGCCAGCAAGCGTGGCGTGCACGCCGCTCTTGAACATACAGAACCACAACAGCAGACCCAGTACCGAATACGGGGCAAGGCGGTAATGCTGCGTCTTGTTGAGCCACACGAGCGCGCAGGTCACAAGCGCGGCGGCGCCCAACCAAAACGGATTGGGGCTCTGACCGTAGAAGATGGCGATGGCGGCGATGGAGATGAGGTCGTCGGCGATGGCGAGCGTCGAGAAGAACACGCGCACGCCGTTGGGAACGCGATTGCCCAAAAGCGATAGCACGCCCAGCGCAAAGGCAATATCGGTTGCCATGGGGATGGCCCAACCGTTGCGGGCGCCGGCATGGTTGAAGATCAGGTAGATACAGGCGGGAACGACGACGCCGCCCACGGCCGCCAGCATGGGAAGCATGGCCTGACGCGGATTCTTGAGCTCGCCGACCGTCATCTCGTACTTAAGCTCAATGCCCACCAACAAAAAGAAAATCGCCATGAGGAAGTCGTTGACGAAAAGCTCAACGGTGAGACCGGCCGTAAGGTTGCCCAGACCCACATACAGCGGGTCTCCAAAAAGTGATGGATGGCCTCGTAGGCATCGGTATTGGCGCAAATGACGGCGGCGATGGCGGCGAAGACCATGACGGCGGCGGAAATCGTGCCGTTCTCGGCGATGCGCTCCCAGATGTCGTGACGCTCAAAACGCTTGCGCTCACGAACGTTGAACAGCTGCTCAGTTGCTGCCATGGGCGGCTCCTTTCACGGGAAAGCTCCCGTCTTAAAAAAGCACGGCCCGCCCAAGTGGCGGCGCCGCGCTCTAACGTATTACGCTTGCATCTAGCCTACCCTGCACGACAAGCACGCAGGCGTGGCCGAAAAGCGGAACCACAGGTTGAACATTATTTGCCCAACGGCACGGGCACGCCTGTCAAGAGACGACGCGGCGCCATGCACAAAAAACGACCGGAGCGCGGGGCGTCCGCGATCCGGTCGTGGCGTTTAGTGAACTAAACCTAGCAGGCGGCCATGATGGGGGCAGCGACCTGCTTCTTACGGGAGAGGACGCCCGGCATCCAGACGCCGTCGTGCTCGTCGGCAATGCCCAGGCCCTTCTGAGCAGCCTCGGTCTCGCCCTCGAGCAGGACCTGCGAGCCCTCCTCCATGATGTCGGTGATGCACAGAACGATGCCGTCGGCACCCTTCTCGGCGGCGTAGGCGCGCATGGCCTCGCGAATCTCGTCGATCATGCCAAGCGCACGGCTCTTGTCGACAGTCTCGTACTGGCCGATGAGCAGCTTCTTGCCGGCGGGCTCGAACATCTTGATGTCGTTGCCGACCATCTCGGCTGCGGTGAAAGAGCCAGACGGACGGGTGAGGAAGACCTCCATGCCAAACTTGACCGGGTCGACGCCCACCTGCTCGCCGAGCTTGGCGGCGACGGCGCGGTCGACATCGGTGGTGGTGGGGCTCTTGAGCATGAGCGTGTCGGTCATCATGGCCGAGAGCAGCAGCTTAGCCTGGACGTCGGAAAGCTCAACGCCGAGCACGCCGGCGAGCTTGGTGACGATGGTGCAGCTGGAGCCCCAGGGCAGGCAGATGTAGTGCAGCGGGCCGGCGGTCTCGAAGTCGCCGATGCGGTGATGATCGACAACGCCAAAGACCGTGGCGTCCTTAAGGCCAGCGACGGACTGGGCAGACTCGTTGTGGTCGGTGAGGACGACGAGCTGACCGGCCTCGACGGACTCGATCACGCGGGGCTCGGCGATGCCGGCGTCGGCGAGCAGCTTGGCGGACTCGGCCGGAAGCTGACCAAGGGCGCAGGCCTCGTAGGTGTTGCCGGCATACTCAACCTGGTTGAGCAGCTGGGACAGGACGACGGCGCTCATGATGGCGTCGTTATCGGGGTTCTGGTGACCAAAGACAAGAACGTTTGCCATGGGTATCCTCCACTTGATATGTGTACTTGGACGTAGCTATGGTAGCACGCCGATGCCGAGCCTTCGCAGACGGAAGGGCCACGGCATATTTTGGGGCAAGTGTTGGAGCGAAGTCTGCCCCCTTTGCACCAGCTATTTGCCGGCGGCGCGCAGAGCTACGTAGGCGGCACCGATGATGCCGGCGTCGTTTCCGAGCGAAGCGACCTTAATGGGCGTCTCGCGCGAGGCGGAGAGCGCGTACTGCTGGAAGTGCTCGCGAGCCTTGTCGAGGTAGACATCGGCCGAGGCGGAGGCGCCGCCACCGATCAGGAACATCTCGGGGTCGACCACGTTGGCGATAAGTGCCAGAGCACGGCCGAGATAGTCGGCCATGGTATCGGCAGCTGCCAGCGCGAGCTTGTCGCCCTCGCGGCAGGCCTGGAACACGTCCTTGGAATCGGAGGGGCCGGTGAGTTCGATGGGGTCGACGCCCGCCTTCTTGCACTCGGCCAGGTAATTGCTCACCACGCCGGTGGCACTGGAATACTGCTCTAGGTGGCCATGGCCGCCACAGCCGCAGGTGCGCTCCTCGGCCGGGTTCAGGCACATGTGGCCAATCTCGCCGCCGGCGCCCACAACGCCCGATACCACGTCGCCGTTAACGATAACGCCGCCGCCCACACCGGTACCGATGGTGACCATCACCACGTTCCGTACGCCCTTGGCAGAGCCGAGCCAGGCCTCGCCCATAGCAGCGGCGTTGGCATCGTTCTCGTACTTAACGACCGCGTCGGGGCAGTGCTTTTGAATGGCAATCCTCAGCTCGGGCAGGTTAATGGCAATGTTGGCCTTGACCTTGGCATCGCCCGACGCCGGGATGGGGCACGGAACGGCCAGGCCAATGCCTGCCACACAGGCACGCGGAATCTGCGCCTTGGCGACCACCTGGTCGATAGCCTCGGTCACCGCGGCAAAGCCCGCAGCGTCAACGATGGGAGGCGTGGGCACTGGCTGGCCTTGGCAAGCAGGTTGCCGTCCTCGTCGAACAGACCCTCCTTAACCGAAGTGCCGCCGACGTCGATGCCGATGTAGTACTGCTTAGGTTCCATGGGAGCCCACCTTTCTCGTTTAAACATTGCCTGTATGGTACCGCTCCCAAGGCAAAAACCTACCAAAAAGAGACAGGTTTGTTTTGGCAGGTTTTATCTGGGAAAACGCAGAGTACGAGATTCGGTTCGCTGGCCGCTATATCGGTTCGGTCCCGTCCTCGGACCGATCATTCCTCAACACGACACTACTCAAATGTTTATCATTTAAAACGCTCTGATTTTACAAGCGGGGCGTCTTTTGATTTTATCTTTCTCGAACTTTTCAATAACTCAATAGAGATACTTAGGCGTTGACTATACTTTCTTTTATTCTCAATCAAGTCGGAAAGGAGGTTCCTTGATTCCCAAATACGAGGCAATAGCTGCAGATATTCGTCGAAGTATCGAGGATGGTGCTCTTAAACCGGGCGACAAGCTTCCCACCGTCGTTGAGTTCTGCGAGCTCTATAGCGTTTCCAAAATCACCGTCAAACGAGCTATCGAGCAAATCACCGAGGAAGGTCTTATTACCAGCCGTCGTGGATCGGGTACCTACGTTAAGGACACGGCGGGACTTCCCGGCCAGGCGTTTTTCCAGGGCAAAAACGACCGTGCCCAGGGTTTTTCGTATGAGCACCGCGGGGAGAAGGTGGCCTCGGTGGTCTACGATTTCTCGATTGTTAATCCACCAGCGGACATCGCAGCCCAGCTGGGAATTGCCGAGGATGACTTTGCCTATCACATCGTGCGCGTGCGTCAGGCCGATGAGAAGCCCATCGTTATCGAGTACACCTACATGCCCCTCGAGCTGATTCCAGGCCTTAAAAAGAAGGACCTGTACGGATCGGTCTACCACTTCATCCGCGAGCAATGTGGGCTGAAGATATCGAGCTTCCACCGTACCATTCGCGCCGTGGCAGCAACCGAGGAAGAAGCCGATCGCCTGGACACCAAACCTGGCTCTCCCCTGCTCGAGCTCACCCAGATTGGCTTTTTGGACAGCGGTGCCGCCTTTGAGTATTCGGTCTCGCGCAACGTTGGCGACCGCTTTGAGTTGCACAACGTAACGTTGGCATAGGTTTTTGTAGTCATCCGGGCGCTCGCTTTGAACAGTTTTACGCAGCGCCCGCGCAACACAATGGGGGTATGAACATGTCCGATTTGATTAAGCTGACGCCGATCTTCCACGAGAAGATCTGGGGCGGTCGCCACCTCGAAACCGTATTTGGTTACGACATTCCCGAGTGGCCCCATCGGTGAGTGCTGGGCCATCTCGGCCCACCCCAATGGCGACTGCCAGATTGCGGAGGGCCCGTATGCCGGTCACACGCTGTCGTGGCTGTGGGCCGAGCATCGCGAGCTCTTTGGCAACTGCGAGGGCAAGGAGTTCCCGCTACTCGTTAAGATTCTGGACGCCAAGGACGACCTTTCGATCCAGATTCACCCCAACGACGAGTACGCCGCCGAGCACGAGAACGGCAGCCTGGGCAAAACCGAGTGCTGGTATGTGCTGGACTGCGAGCCCGGCTCCACGATTATCGTCGGCCAGCGCGCGCATGACCGCGCCGAGGCCGCACAGATGATCGAGGACGGCCGCTGGGACGACATGCTCAACGTGCTGCCGATCCACAAGGGCGACTTTTTCCAGATTGATTCCGGCACCGTGCACGCCATCAAGACCGGCACGCTCATTTTGGAGACGCAGCAGTCGAGCGACGTGACATATCGCCTGTACGACTACGACCGTCCCGGCACCGATGGCAAGCTGCGCCCGCTGCACATTGAGCAGAGCCTCGACTGCATCGACTTTGATGCTCAGGCTCCGACCGACGGCACGGTGACCGCGCCCGAGGTGGACGGCGTGACCGAGCTCGAGTCCAACCCCTGCTACACCGTCGACCGCGTGCGCGTCGACGGCAGCAAAACCCTCGACCAGCGCTGGCCCTTCATGTGCCTGTCGGTCATCGACGGCGAAGGCACCATCTGCGGCGACCCCGTCCACAAGGGCAGCCACCTGCTGGCACCGAGCACCGTGGACAAGATTGAACTCGAAGGCAAGATGGAGCTGATCATCTCGCACCTCTAGACCGGCCCACCCGGCTCTCCAGACCAAAAAGCGAACGAGCAGAGCGACGATTGCGCAGCAACGTTAACTAAGGACCTGGGCGGGCGTATGGGGCAACATCGATCGCGAGTTCCGCACGCAAAGGAGGCCACTTAATGTGGCCTCCGTCTTGCGCAGGACTGCCCGAGCAGGCGATGTTGCCCCATACGCCCGCCCAGGTCCGCCGGGATCAAGACAGCTTGACGATCGGTGCAAAACCTTTCATAAGCTTTTTGGTCTGGCCGGTCTTTTCGAATTGGACCTCGATCATGTCTCCAGCGACCGAGATCACGGTACCCGTGCCAAAGGTCTTGTGGCTCACGGTATCGCCCGCGGCAAAGTCCTGCGATGCGCTGGCGCGATCGACCTTGCGCTCCACCGTCGGGGACACCTTGGACGACGGCTTTTTGGCTCGCGGCGCGCCCGAGCCAAAGGTCGAGGCAACACGGCCGGCGTCGGGCGAGACCCCACGATGGCGCTCGGTCCCGTAGCTGCTGCCGCCAAAGAAATCGTCAAAGCTCGATCCACCGCGCGAACCGGAACCGCCGGTCGAGCGCGTATGCGAGCCAAACACCTTGCCGCCATACATATCCGAACCCATGCCCGAGCCAAAGGTGCCGTGACGGTCGCCGCGCTTCTCCCAGCCCGTGCCTTCAAAACCGGCAGAACCGATACCGCTAAACTCGATATCCTCAAACGGAATCTCATTGAGAAAGCGCGAGCGTGGGTTGGCAGAGGTCGAGCCGTAGGTGCGACGCGTGGCCGCATAGGTCAGGAACAGGCGCTTGCGGGCGCGCGTGATGGCAACGTAGGCCAGGCGACGCTCCTCCTCGAGCTTGCCCGGGTCATCGCTGCCGCCAAAGTCGTGCACGTGCGGGAAGATGCCCTCCTCCATGCCGGCTACGAACACCGCCGGGAACTCCAGGCCCTTGGCGGAGTGGATGGTCATCATGGTGATGGCATGCGTCTCGCCGGCCAGAGAATCCAAGTCGGAGCGCAGGGCCAGCCACTCCATGAGTGCCGGCAGCGCCTTACAGGTGAGCGGACCGTAGGTGCGCTCGATCTCGTCGGCATGCACGACACCCGCCGGCATCTCCGTCGGCGCGGCATACGCGTTGCCCGCGATGGCAGCGGCCAGGGCATCCTGCGGAGACAGCGCCGGAGAGGCCAAGCTATCAAGCGGATTAGAGCCCGCGGCGTCACGGGCGCCGACGAGCGCCTCAAACGAGGATGCCGGGGCGGACGGCCCCGGTTCGGGCGCGGGCGCGCTCACCACGACGGGCTCGGGCTCGGCGCCGGCAGGCACGTCGGCAACGCCGGCTGCGCGCAGCTCTTCCAAGCTCTCGAGCGTACCCTCGATATCCTCGTGCGTCTCCTCAAATTCGGCGGCGACGCCCAGGAATTCCTGAATGTTCTCGGCACGACTCTCGGACTCCATGGTGCCCTCGGCGCGGAAAGCCTGCAGCAGGCCCGTCTTATCGACAATCATCTCGACAACGTCCTGAGCTCGCCGTCCATGCGGCGGCCCTCGCGCACCAGCGACACAAAGCTCGACAGGCCATTGCGCACCTTGGCACTAAACATGCCGGTCTCGGCGCACGCGATCTCGCAGGCCTGGAAGAACGAGCAACGGTTGTCGCGCGCCAGCTGTTCGATCTTTTGGATCGAGGTGGAACCGATGCCGCGACGCGGCGTGTTGATGACGCGCTTGACGCTCATCTCGTCGGCCGGGTTCACGATCATCTTGAGATAAGCCATAACGTCGCGGATCTCGGCACGGTCGAAGAATCGCGTGCCGCCCACGATCTTGTAGGGCACGCCCGCGCGCAGGAACATATCTTCGAGAATACGCGACTGGGCGTTGGTACGGTAGAACACGGCAATGTCGTCGTAGCTCGTGCCTTTGGCGTGCAGCTTTTCGATCTCGCCGGCAATCCAGCGGCCCTCGTCGCGCTCATCGCTTGCCTGGAAGGCCTGGATCTTCTCGCCGTCGCCCTCGGCCGTAAACAGGCGCTTGTCCTTGCGCTGCGAGTTGTGACGCACCACGGCATTGGCGGCGCTCAGGATATGACCCGTGGAGCGGTAGTTCTGCTCCAGCTTGACGGTCTTGCAGTCTTTAAAGTCCTTCTCAAAGTCCAGGATATTGGTGATGTCGGCGCCACGCCAGCTATAAATGGACTGGTCGTCGTCGCCCACGACCATGAGGTTTTGGTACTTGGCGGCCAGCAGGTTGGCGATCTCGTACTGGACGTGGTTGGTGTCCTGATACTCGTCGACGCTAATGTAGCGGAAGCGCTCTTGGTACTTGTCGAGCACCTCGGGGCGGGTGCGCAGCAGCTCGAGCGTGCGCACGAGCAAGTCGTCGAAGTCCATCGCATTGGCGGCACGCAGGCGGCGCTCCAGCTCTAGATAGACCTGCGCGGCCTTTTTGTCGTTGGGGCTATCGGAGCTCTTGAGCATGTCCTCGGGGCCGATCATGGCGTTTTTGGCCGAGCTGATCTTGCTGCGGATCATGTTGATGGGGAACTGCTTTTGCTCGATGCCGAACGCCTGCATAATGTCGCGCACCATGCGCTTTGAGTCATCGTCATCGTAGATGGTGAACTGACCGGTGTAGCCCAGCAGGTCGGCGTCCTCGCGCAGCATGCGCACGCACATGGCATGGAAGGTGCACACCCACATGCCGCGGGTACCGCTGGGAATGAGCGCCGCCAGACGCTCGCGCATCTCAGCCGCGGCCTTGTTGGTAAACGTGATGGCAAGAACCTGCCAAGGCTTAACGCCCAGGTCGCCGAGCATATGTGCGATGCGGAAGGTCAGGACGCGGGTCTTGCCCGAGCCGGCGCCGGCGAGCACCAGCAACGGGCCCTCGGTGGTCAGGACGGCCTCGCGCTGGGCGGGGTTAAGACTGTCGATGTCGACGAGCGGCTTGGCGGGTTTGGGTGCCGGCACGGGAGCGTCGTAGATGTCGAGCGGGACGAGTTCGGGCTCCGGCGCTGCAGGGGCGGTGTATGCATCGAGCGGCACGGGTTCCGGCGCGGGCGGCACGGGTGCCGTGGCGTTCTTTTCCCAGGGCAAGGGCTGGGTCATGGGCGACTCCTCATCTGACGGACGGCGCGCCTGCGGGCAGCGCCATAGTTTGAGCCGTACCAGTATACCGAGCCGCGCGGACACCGACGCAAATCACACCGCGACTCCGTGCGCCGCCGTCAGGCCCACCCCAGCGAATTTGGTGCAATGGGGTCAGGTTAGTCTGCACCAATCTATTGACAATCACGAAACCGCCGATGTCATGGCAGCAGCCAGCGAGCGGCGGCCAGAGCGAACAAATTGACATGAAAAGAGGGTGGCATAGACCTTTTGGTCATGCCGCCCTCTTTGAATGACAAGTTGTCGCTCTGGCCGCCACGCAGCGTCAACCAAGTTACAGGCCGAGCATCGGCTCCAGGACAAAGAAGTACGCGAGCACCATGATGCCCAGGATGATGCGGTAAACACCGAAGCACTTAAAGTCGTGACGGCGGACGAAACCCATGAGCCACTTGATGGCGATGAGCGAAACCACAAAGGCCACAACACAGCCCACGCCCAAGATTGCGACCTCGTTGGCGCCGAACGTACCGCCCTTGATGAAGTACTTGACCAGTTTGAGCGCACTCGCGCCAAACATGACAGGGATGGCCAGGAAGAACGTAAACTTGGACGCCACCGAACGCGTGCAGCCCAAAAGCAGGCCACCGATGATGGTAGAACCGGAACGAGACGTACCAGGCACCAGCGAAAGCACCTGGAAGCAGCCGATACCCAGCGCAGTCTTCCAACTCAGGTCCTCGAGCGTGGCGATGGAGCCAAAGTCCAAATTCTCGTCATCGTCCTCATCCTCAGCGGTAGCCGCGGCGGGCGCCGCAAAGTGCGCACCGGCGGGACGTCCGCCCGCCACCACAGCACGCGAACCAAACGAACCGGCAACGGCCATTTCCTCGCGCTTGTTCGCGCGCCAGTTCTCAATCACGATAAACAGCACGCCGTACACAATGAGCGCCAGCGCCACGACGGGAGCATTGTAGAAATGCTCCTCCATCCAGTCGTTGAGCGGCAGGCCGATCGCCGCGGCGGGAATACAGCCGAGCACAATCTTGCCCCACAGCACCCACGTGTCGCGACGGCCCTCCTTGCCCTTGCTGGGCGAGAACGGGTTGAGCTCGTGGAAGAACAGGACGCAGACGGCCAAAATGGCGCCAAGCTGAATCACGACCAGGAACATATTCCAGAACGTCTCGCTCACGTTCATCTTGACGAACTCGTCCACCAAGATCATGTGACCGGTCGACGAAACAGGCAGCCATTCGGTAATGCCCTCGACCAGGCCCATGAAGGCAGATTTTAGAAGCTCGATGATATCCAAAGGGACCCCCTCGTTAGACACCCGCCGGTAATGTTCTGCGGACGATGCGGGCGATGTCCCATTATCAACCGTTGGCGGCGCGACTGCGCCTACCCTTACCAAAAAACTCGCCCGTTCACAGAATTGCGAGCGGTCAAACCGAAATCCTTGGGTATAACTGCAACAAGATAAAGTGTCCGGCGGCCAACGCACCCGCGCCCGCCCGACGCACGAGCCCCGCGCCCGTGCGATAGACCAAGGAGGAAACCATGAACGAGGGCTATACCAAGGTATTTGTTTCACTCGACGGTACTGAGCAGCAGGATTTTGTGCTCGCACGCGCCATCAAGGTCGCCGCGAACAACGGCGCTAAGCTGATCATCGGCCACGTCATCGACTCCACTGCGCTCGAGAGCGCCGGTTCCTATCCGGTCGACCTGGTCAACGGCTTGGAGGAGGCCTTTAACAACTCCATCGCCAAGCAACTCGAGGAGGCCAAGGCCAATCCCGACATTCCCGAGGTCGAGGTCATGATTCGCGCCGGCCGTATTCGCGAGACGCTCAAGGACGAGATGCTCGACGTGGTCAAGCCCGACCTGGTGCTCTGCGGCGCTCGCGGTCTGTCCTCGATCAAGTATGCGCTCCTGGGCTCGATTTCGACGTTCCTGCTGCGCAACACCGACTGCGACATCTTGGTCGTAAAGTAGCGTTGCTCCCACCGGCCGCGGGGCCTGCGGGGTTTCCACAGGCACGTCCTCGCCGCGTTGCGGCTGCGGGATGTGCCCTTAGGAAACCCCTCCTGGCCCGCGGCCTTCGCAGCCTTACTTCAGCGAGTTGTCTGATAGAAAAATGGCGTGCCGCCCCGTTTGGGGCGGCACGTTTTGTTTGGGCGGGCGTCTGCCGCGTACGTTACTCGAAATATTGGAACTTGTTCGTTGAAAAGCGAATGTTACGACGAAGCCTTCGCCGGGCTCGGACGCTGCGGTGACGTCGATGCCCATCTTGGAGCACAGGCGCGCCACCAGGTAGAGGCCGATGCCCGTTGCGCGCTTGGTGGTGCGGCCGTTGTCGCCGGTAAAGCCCTTCTCGAACACGCGCGGCAAGTCGGCCGCGCTCACGCCGCAGCCGTTGTCCGCAACGATAAGCTCGATGCGCTCGCTTGCCAGGCCCTCGTCCAGCAACGCGCCCGAAAACGTGATCTTCGCACCATCCTCACGTGCGTATTTAATGCTGTTCTGAATGAGCTGGCCCAGAATAAACTCGAGCCACTTCTCGTCGGTAAAGACCTCAAAGTCGAGGTTCTCGCACACCGGAGCCACGTGCGCCGCGATGAGCTCGCGCGCGTTGGCTTTAATCGCGCCCGTCACCAAGGTCTTGAGATCCCAGCGGCGAATCAGGTAGTCGCGCTCCACGACTTCCGAGCGCGCATAGTAGAGCGCCTGGTCGATATAGCGCTCCACGCGGGCAAGCTCGCGACCCAGGTCATCTACGCGCGACAGGTCGTCTTCGCTGCCGTCCAGGTTTTCCAAAATCAGATGGGCCGCCGCCAGGGGCAGTTTGGCCTCGTGGACCCAGCTCTCGATATAGTCGCGATAGTCATCGGTCTGGCGCCGGCCTTCGGCAACCTCGTCGCATGCCGCCTTGCCCACCCGGCGCAAGACCTCGTACTCGAGCTCGCCCTCGGCATAGGTCGGGCATTGCACCATCTCCTGCACCCACGCGGGACTCTCGAGCTCCTCTGCCGCACGCTCCAGCTGACGCAGAAAACAGCGACGGCGCGCGTATTCGATCACGATGCCGAGCATGCCAAAGATAAAGGACACGCCGACCGCCACGACCACGATAGAAACGGGTGCACCGGCGACCGTCAGCACAAAGCAGCTCAGCAGCACGCCGCACGTCCACACGGCGACGGGAAGCAGCGCGTCTTTAAAGAACTTGGCGAACGACATAGCCGGCCCCTAGACCGAATAGCCTTGGCCGCGGTGCGTCGTCAAATACCCCTTGATGCCGATTTTTTCGAGCGTGGTGCGCAGGCGGTTGATGTTAACGGTAAGCGTGTTGTCGTCCACGAAGGCGTCGGAGTCCCACAAGTCCTGCATGATGGCCGGACGCGAGACGATCTTGCCCGCGCGACCCAAGAGCAGCGAGAGGATACGCAGCTCGTTTTTTGGTGAGCTCGGTACTGTCGCCGGTTGCCGTATTGGTGACCATGGAGCGGGCGAGGTCGAGCTCCAGCCCCTTGTGGACGAGCGTGCTGCGCTCGCCTGTCGCCGCGGTGCGACGCAGCAAGGCATTGATGCGCGCCACGAGCACACGGGCGCTGTAGGGCTTGGGAACAAAGTCGTCCGCGCCGAGCGTCATGGCCATGACCTCGTCGATCTCGGTCGTGCGCGACGTGAGGACGATGATGGGAACCTCGGATTCGCGGCGAACCTCGTGGCAGATATGCTGGCCGTCCTTGACGGGAAGTGTGAGGTCGGGCAGCACTAGGTCGGGCGCGGCGGCGAGAATATCGCGCGAGACATGCTCGAATGATTCGCATGCCTCGACCTCAAAACCCGCACGGGCAAGGATATCGGCAAGCTCGCGACGAATGGGCTCGTCGTCCTCAACGATATAGATCAGCGCCATGGATTCCGCTCCCCTCTTGGTTGTCTTGCCACCATTATGGCTGCGGAGCCGCAGGTGCGCGCCTTGCGCGTCACCAAGGTGACAGAACTGTTCGCGAGCGGCAGGGGCTTGCCCCTCGCTCGCAACGGGCACGGAATTAAATGAGTTTTTAATCCCCGTCCCAGAAACATCATTTAGCGGCGGGCGCGAAGCTTTTCGTAGCCGTCGGCGAAGAAGGCGACCGTGGCGGCGTCGGCCTCCGCGGCGTCCGTCTCGGTTGCGGGGACCACGCCGTGTTCGTCGCTCACCAGGAACAGTGCGCCCTTGAGCTGCGCGGGAATGTCTACGCGCGTGACCGGGATGCCCTTGGTCTGGGCCAGCTGCTCAATGAGCGTCGCCGTGCCGCACAGGAACTCGTCCGCCGGCGCCACAAAGGCGAGCTCGCCGTTGTTGACGGCGGCGAGCAGCTCGGGCGCCACGCCGGTCTCGTCGGCCTCGGAGCGGGCCTCGGCGGAGCGGACACGCAGCGCCTTAGCCGACGTATCGGCCAGCGGCTCGTACTCCCCTACCGTCATGGCGGCGTTGCCGTTGACGTCGATCACCAGCATGAGCACACCGTCGTGGGCGGTGTAGTCGCCCTCGGCAAGTGACCACTCAACGTGCTGCTTGGCCCAGCTGAGCATGTTGTTGGTAAGCGGCTCGCCCTGCACCAGGCGCTCGGATAGCGCACGGATGTGGCGGTTGAGCATGGGCACCTTTTTGTTGGACATGCGCCAACGGCAGATGAGCGCGGGCTTGTCGAGCGTGAACTTCTCGACCGCCTCCTGATTGGCGCAAAAGTCCTCGTACGCACGCTGATCCTCGGCATTGCCAAACAGCTCGGCATCATCAATCTGGGGCATGGTCATACCTTTCGTGTTAGTCATTCCGTCCTCTTATACCAAAAAGACGGCCCTCCAAACGGAGCGACCGTCTTTTGCAGAGATTATTTTGTCCCGGGGCGAAACTTAGTGCCTAAAGTGGCGAGCGCCCGTAAACACCATAGCAATATTGTGCTCGTTGCAGGCCTGGATGCTCTCGTCGTCGCGCTTGGAGCCGCCGGGCTGGATGATGCAGGTCACACCGTGCTCGGCAAGCACGTCGACGTTGTCGCGGAACGGGAAGAACGCGTCGCTTGCGCAGGCAAAGCCGCCCTTCTCCACGCCCTCGCGCTCGCAGAAGTCCTCGGCACGCTCGCAGGCCAACAGCGCAGAATCCACGCGGTTGGGCTGACCCGGGCCCATGCCAATGCCGGCCTTGCCCTTGGAGACCAGGATGGCGTTGGACTTAACGCCCTTGCAGACCTTCCAGGCAAACTCGAGCTCGGCCATCTCGGCGTCGGTGGGCTTGCGGTCGGTGGGAAACGTGAAGGTCGCGGGATCCTCGGTCACGTGGTCGACTTCCTGCACCAGCATGCCGCCGTCGATAGAGCGCAGCTCCACCTGGGCGCCGTGGTCCACGCCGCCGGTCGCCAACACGCGCAGGTTGGGGCGCTTGGCCATGCGCTCGAGCGCCTCGGCAGCGTAGCTCGGGGCGATGATAACCTCGACGAACTGCTTGTTCTGGTCGGCGAAGTGCTCAACCAGCTCATAGGGAACCTCGCGGTTGCAGGCGATAATGCCGCCGAAGGCGCTCTTTGGGATCGCAGGCGAAGGCGCGGTCGTAGGCGGCCGTGATGTCCTCGGCCACGGCGGAGCCGCAGGGGTTCTGATGCTTGAGGATCACGCAGGCCGGCTCGTCGAACTCGCGGACCAGGTTCCAAGCGGCATCGGCGTCCAGATAGTTGTTGTAGCTGAGCGGCTTGCCCTGGATCTGCTCGGAGCCCACGAGCGGGAACTGCGAGCTCGCGGTGTTCTCGCAGCCCTCGGCAAAGCGGTAGACCGTAGCCTTCTGCTGAGGATTCTCGCCATAGCGCAGGTCGTCGACCTTCTCCAGCGAGATCTCGAGCTTGGCAGAGGTGTCCGCCACGTCGCTTGCCTGGGCGGCAAGCCAACGGGAGATAGCCGTGTCGTAGGCGGCGGTAGTCTGGTAGACCTTCACCTGCAGGCGGCGACGGGTGGAAAGCGTGGTGCAACCACCGGTCTCGCGCATCTCGGCCAGGACGGCATCATAGTCGGCCGGGTCGGAAATGACGGTAACGCTCGCGGCGTTCTTAGCGGCAGAGCGCAGCATAGAGGGCCACCGATGTCGATGTGCTCGATGGCATCCGCGAAGGTGACCTCGGGGTTGGCGACGGTCTTCTCGAACTCGTACAGGTTGACGACGACCAGGTCGATCAGTTTAATGCCGTGCTGAGCGGCCTCCTGCATGTGCTGCTCGGAATCGCGACGGGCAAGCAGCGCGCCGTGAACCTTGGGGTGCAGGGTCTTAACGCGGCCGTCCATCATCTCGGGATAGCCCGTGAACTCCTCGATGGGGGTTACGGGAACGCCCGCGTCTTCGATGGCACGAGCCGTGCCGCCCGTAGAGATGATCTCGACGCCAAAGTCGTCAACCAGCGTCCGTGCGAAATCGACGACGCCCGTCTTATCGGTAACCGAGATCAACGCGCGTGCGATCTTCACATCAGATCCCATGCAGTCCTCCTGTCTGGTACGCCGCCGTGCTCTGTGAGTCGGTGATACGTCGATCTGCAGCGCTCGCGCAGCGGCATTGAAAATACTGATTCAATGTAGCGCATCGAGCGCATCGATGCACCCCTGCAACGCACGGCTGTGCAGAAAAAAGCTTGCGAGACGGGGTTGCAGGAGCGCCACTGGGCACGGTGAGTTCATGGAACACAGGGGCACCATAATTAGATGCCAATGGCGTGGTAGAACTTTGCTCGATATGCATCCGCAATAGAAAGAGGCACCATGGTCTCGCGGGTTCTCTACCGACCGTTTGATACCGAAGACTTCGACGCCATCGCGCTGATCTTACAGCAGCTTTGGCATAACAATTCGGATAACGATGAGTACAACCGCCTTGAGGCCGCGTGCGACCTTGCCTACTGCCTTTCGTCCTCGACGTTTTCGCAGGTTGCGGTGATTGACGGCGAGGCGCGCGGCATTGCGCTTGCACGCGCAGGACAAAGCTCCGGCGCCACCGTCAAGGAACATTGGATGGATACCGAGCGTGCACTGCTTTCGCAGATGCGCGAACTGGAACCCGAGTCGTGCGCCGAGTATCTCTCGTTTGTGCGCACAACCATCCGAACCAACAACCGCCTGCTCGAGAGCAGCCCGTTGCCACACGACAACGAGGTCACACTGCTTGCCGTGGATCGCGATGTCCACGGCCTGGGCGTTGGCACGGTGCTGCTCGACGCCGCTGTCTCGCATCTGTCCTCGTGCGGGGCGACCAGCGCGCACCTGTACACCGACTCCAACTGCTCGTGGAAGTTCTACGAGCTGCACGGCTTTAAGCGCACCGCCACGCACCGCGCTAACCGCGAGGAACGCCGCCACGCCATGCCGCGCGAAAGCTTCCTCTACGAACAGTCTAAAACCCGGCAGTTAGGGACGTTCCTTTTAGTGCCGGCACCCGGGACACTCGACGCTTGGCAGCCGCACCTAACGAGAAATAAGTCGTTAGGGGGGACGTTCTTAAATGATTAGTCGCTGGGGACATGTCTTCGTAGGTAGCGCGAAGGTCCGCAGCGGGATGGGCTTTCCAAAAATGGGACGGCTGTCGAGAAAAGCCCATCCCAAATTTACGACCGTTAGAACGTTCCGCCGCCGCCTCCGCCGACGCCGCCGCCACCGCCGCCCGAGAAGCCGCCGCCGCCGCCGCCGCTCGAGCTGTCGGAGCTCGATGCCAGCTCACGGATGCTCTCGTGATACACATCGTTAAATGAATCGAGCGGCGAATCGATACCGTAATGATGGTAGTACCACCAGTAGCAAGGGTAATTGTCGTAGAAACCGTCGGCCTCGCGCACCTCGGGAGGAACAGCCTCGGCAAGCTGACGCAGGACTTCCTTCGAAACGCCCAGCGCCGCACCCATCACCAGCAGCTTGTTCCACAGCACCAGATCGCCGGGGACGGCTTCCTTTAGACGAGTGAAGTCCTCGAGCCAATGCTTAAGTGCCTTGCAGCGAGCCGCCACCTCGGCGCCCTCCGGCGTAAAGCGGCGGAACGTAAGGCCCACGCCGATACCCACCAGCACAATCGGCACCGAGATAACCGCGGCGGTAATGTTCGCCTGTGCGCCATCGGTAAAGAAGATGGATCCCACGGGAACAAAGGCAATCAGGATACCAAGAACCAGGCAAAACACCATTGCGACAATGCCGTCAGAGGCAACGTACTCGCTATCGGCCAGCTTGCCCTTAACGGTGTTCTGATAGTCCTCGAGCTTGTCGCCCACGGGCGTAGCGTGCTGCTTGACGTAGTGCTGCAGCTCGTCGAACGTGCGCGAGCGATCGCCGTTCTCGTCGGGCTTAGCACCGGCAAAGAAGACCTTGAGCACCATGCGGTCAATGCCCTTGGCCGACTTCCAACCCGCATCACTCACCGTCACGCGATACGTTTGCTCTTCTTTTTCACGCCCCAACAGGCCTTTCTTGGCCTTGGTCACGGTCGCCTGCTCCAGCTTGATCACACGGTCGTCGGTGAGCTTCATGAGCGTGGCGATATATGCCTGATCGGGCACCTCGTTCCAGCTCATGAGGGCCGAAAGCACGGCGGGATGGTCGGCCGAAGGCACATCGCGGAAATATTCGTCCTGGAAAAGCGGCTTTGGCTTGCGGCGGCGCAGCTTGAGCACAACGATTGTGCCGGTAAAGGCCACCGCCGCGACAACACTTAGCACGGCAAGTACATTGGCAATCATGCGAGCGTGAGCGCGGCGGGCGTTAGCTTCGTCGGCCCATTCCTTCTCTTCGCCCAGGATCGTTGACATGCGTTCTTCGCCCGAGGCGGCAAGCTGCGGCACCCAGTCGCTGGGGAAGGCGATGCGCGCCTCGGCGAATTCGCCCTGATGCACGCAGGGAATGGTATAGGTGACCATGGGTTCATCCGCATCGAGTGACACGTCGCCCGTCAGCGGACCGTGGCCCCATGCGCGGAAGTTATCGCCCTTGACGGCCGCCGTCCCGGCGGCGGCATTTGCGAAGCGCACTTCCATCTCGACATCGTCGGAATCCGCGGACCAGCCGTCGCCCACGAACTTCCAGTAGAGCTCGGCGGTATCGGCCCAGTTCATGACCGCACCGGTCATGGTGTAGCTCACGTAATAGACCGCGCTATCGCCGCTCGTGGGGGCTGAACACCTTGATTCTTACGCCGTCACCGGTCTGCTCGACCGTGTAGACGCCAGAGTCGCCTTTGTTTGCGCTGTCGACCTTGTTAAACGCGGTGTCGTCTTCCTCGACGCTCAGCACATTGACGCCCGCCGCACCGCCCTGCTGGTTGGTGCCCGTATTGATCTCCCAAAACACGCCGTTGATGTCGTCGTCGAAATCGAACTGGCGTCCCTCGACAACGGTCAGCGATCCATCGGCCTCAACCGTGGCGCCGATGTAGGTTTGGCTCATGGAGTAGCCGTCGGCGTGTGCGGCGGCAGGCAGCAGCAACAACGCAAGCGCGACGAGTGCGCAGACGGAAGCGAATCGCGCGAATAGGCGGCGCTGCCGACAGGTCTTGGCAACGGGGCGTTCATAGGCACATCCTTTGTCTGTGATACCAACAGCGTCATTGTCCCACGTTTACGGGCGCACATGACGAATATCTAGGCCAGCGGAGTATCAAACGGGACGAAAGTCACGCCCGCCGCCAGCAGCTAGTCATTGGGGACGTTCTTAAATGCTAGCCGTTGGGACACTCTTTGGCATGGCATGCACCAACGATAGATACCATTTCATAGCTCCGTCACAGGTGTAGTGGCTTTGTGTGGGCGCGGCATGCGCTGATTGAGCCGCGAGCAAGGGGCATAAAGCAGTTGAGCGAAAACGGTTTGCCCCTTTGCCGTTCGCTTGAGGATCATGTCCCCCTTTTCCGCGGAAACCCCGGCAGTTGCGAAGAGCTGCCGGGGTTTCTGTCGTCTAAGGCGCCGAATTGATGGACAGGAATCAAAGCGCCGAGTCTGCGGCCCGCCATACGCAATGCGGGGCTTCGACAACTTGCGGACCACAGTGACGTCTCCCCATCGCGCCCCGCGCTATACTCGTCCGCATGGATATCAACGCATGCAACATAGCAACGCACGCCGCGGACGCACCAACAACGCCGGCCCCCCGCCCCCGTCGTGGGCCGTTTTGCCCCGTCGCCCTCGGGCCGCATGCACCTGGGCAACGTGTTCAGTTGCCTGTGCGCGTGGCTTTCGGCCCGCAGCCAGGGCGGCAGCATCGTGTTGCGCATCGAGGACCTGGACGATCGCTGCAAGCGCCCGGAACTTGCCGCCCAATTGATTGACGACCTGGCTTGGCTGGGGCTTGAGTGGGACGAAGGCCCCTACTACCAGCACGATCGCCTGGACTTGTACGAGGACGCCCTGCACCAGCTGCAAGACGCCGGCCTCACCTATCCCTGCTTTTGCACGCGCGCCGAGCTCCACACCGCGAGCGCGCCGCACGCCAGCGACGGCACGCCCATCTACCGCGGCTCCTGCCGAGGCCTTTCTGCCGAGGAGGTTGCCCGCCGCAGTGCCCTGCGCGCTCCCGCCACGCGCCTGCGCGTGCCCGCCGTCGACGACCTCGCCGGCGACGTGATCGAATTCGTTGACCGCACGTACGGAGCCCAATGCGAGGCGCTCGCCACCGAATGCGGCGATTTTTGGTGCGCCGCAGCGACGGCGTGTTTGCCTATCAGCTGGCCGTGGTAGTCGACGACGCTGCCATGGGTGTTACCGAGGTCATACGCGGATGCGACCTGCTGGGCTCCACACCGCGCCAGATCTACCTGCAGCATCTGCTGGGCCTTCCCACGCCGCACTACGCGCACATTCCGCTGCTCATGTCACCGGACGGCCGCCGCCTTTCCAAGCGCGACCGCGATCTGGACCTGGGCGAACTCCGTACCCGCTTTGGCACGCCCGAGGCACTACTGGGCTGGCTCGCCGGGCAAACAGGCATCGCGCCAGACACCACGCCGCGCTCTGCCGAGCAGCTGGTCGAGCACTTTAGCTGGAACGTCATCCGGGAGCATCGGGAAAACATCACTGTAACGGTCGAGTAGCCAGCCACCGCGCCTCTACGCAACATCCCAGGGCTGGAGTTCGTCGCCTAGGCGAACGATGCAGTCGTAGAGCACGGTGTGGCGCTCGGCCGGATTGGCATCCCGATGAAAATGTCCGTAGTACCAGCGCTTGTAATCCAAGCGGTCTTCCAGCTCATCGAAAAATGCCGTAAGCCGATCAACGGCGGGGTAATTCCAGCCGGGTGCCGGATAAAGCGTGGGCGAAAGCATACGCGTTGAGCAGGTGTGGGTGACCACGTAGTCGACCTTCCAGCCCGCGCTGTCGAGCTTTGCCCGCGTCTCCTCAAAGTTGCGCTCGTCCGGCAGCTCCTGCGGCCACCAGCTGGAATACGGAATGCGGTATTCCTTGTCCACGCTCGTGGCGCCACCCATGGTAAAGATCATTGAGCCGTCGAGTTCAAAAACCTCGCCGCGCGTCAGGCGCCGTATGGGAGAGGTGTCCGACAGGCGCTGCGTCAGCCCGCCGTGCCACAGCTCCATGGGACGCTCCGCCCAGTGATCGAAACGCTCGTGATTGCCGTCGACGAACAGCACGGTATAGGGACGCGATTCCAGCCAGGCAATATCGGCACATTCCTCGGCAGAGAAATCCCACGGAAAGCCAAAGTCGCCCGCGACGATGAGATAGTCGTCGCTCGTCAGGCTAGCCCCAAGGTCCCAATCGCGCAGCTTTTGCATGCCGAGGCCGCCATGGACGTCGCCCGTCACATAGACCGTCATCGGATTACCACTTCCCTGTAAGTCGCTAGACCGCATTCTGCACGATCACTAAGCCAACCGTTCCAGCCCTTCCACCCCTTAGGGCTTACCCTTCGTTCTTCCATCCAAACGGGTCAAGCACCCAAAAAACCAGATCGAGCACGCCGCCGGTCATCATGGCGCCGGCAAGGGCCATGCAAACGTGCAGAGAGCTGGCACTTCGGAGCACGTCGAATGGCCCCAGAACAGCCAGCAGCGCAACCGCTGCGCCGACAAGGCACAGCGCGAGGCACGGCCCTGCGTCCCTGACGCACTTCTTTGCGAGATGCTTGGTGTTGTCACTCATCAATATCGAACTCCTTAGAGGGTCGTCGTTCAGATGCATGCCGCCGCGGCAGAGCAGGGCGGCAGGGAAAGTGTCACATGTCGTGCGGACATCAATGGAGAAACCGCCTGCTCGACCAACCCTTGACGCCGTTTTGCACCGGCGCCCCATCCCCGTTATCGAGGTCTAATACTTTTCCGCGAAGTGAACGGCTGTTTTGGACCCCTGGAGCATCCGCATTTTTCAACGGCAAAATCGCAGGATTCCGGCAGCAAAACCGCAGGAAACGGCACCTCTCAAGTGTCGATGCTTCGGGTGTCCGCTTTCACTCGTTCTCGGAAAAGTATTAGACCTCGCTGTCGGCCGCCCCAAAGACCTGTCCTTCCCTTCCCCACGCCACGCAAAACCGCTACCCACCCAAAAAACTCATCCAACATTAATCTTGGCTCAAGAATCGCTTAATCTATAACCTGCACTATAGAGTTCGACCAAGGGCGGGGCGGCGTCACGCAGGCCGCCGAACGCAACGCTCGCGCCCGGGCAGATCGCCCGGCGTCGCGCCCATCGAACGAAAGGAACAGGTCATGGACGACCTCGAAAAAGTTGAAACCATCCGCACCAAGTGCAACGTGAGCTACACCGATGCCAAGGCCGCGCTCGACGCCGCCGACGGCAACGTTCTTGGATGCCATCATTTGGTTCGAGTCGCAGGGCAAGACCCAGACCACGTCGGCGCACGCCGCCACCGAGTCCGCGCCAGCCGATGAGCCCTCAGCCGAGATGGTCGCCGCGCAGGCCGCCTACGAGAAGTCGAGCGAAAAGACCGACTTCTCCAAGAAGATGGACAGCGTGTGGGAGTACCTCAAAAAGCTCTTCCGCCTGAGCCTGGACACCAAGTTTATCGCCACGCGCCGCGACGCGATCATCCTCAACATTCCCCATCCTGATTCCCCATCGTCGCCCTGTTTGCCTGGGGCGCCACGATATGGCTGATGCTGATTGGTCTGTTCTTTGGCATGCGCTACCGTATCGACAGCGACGGCGACGTGCCCGGCAGCATCAACAACCTGATGGATCACGCCGCCGATGCCGCGGACGGCATCAAGCAAAATCTGAACGACGACAAGTAATCGCAGACGGGGGCACGCATGGCACGGATCCTGATCGTAGAGGACGAGGAGAAAATCGCCCGCTTTGTGACGCTCGAACTGGAGCACGAGGGCTACCAGGTGGAGCACGCCGCCGACGGCCGCACCGCCGTTGACCTGGCGCTGGAGCGCGACTACGATCTGATTCTGCTCGATGTGCTGTTGCCGCAGCTCAACGGTATGGAGGTCCTGCGGCGTGTCCGCAAGCACAAGGACGTGCCGGTGATCATGGTCACCGCGCGCGATGCTGTGATGGACAAGGTGGCCGGGCTCGATGCCGGCGCTGACGATTACCTGACCAAGCCGTTTGCGATTGAGGAGTTGTTCGCACGGATCCGTGTGGCGCTGAAGCGCTCGGAGGCCGTGCGGACGGCTTCGGGCGGTCGCGGCGTCGGTGCCGGGGATGGGGCACGGCGGGCGGCGCTGCGATACCCCCGGCTGGCGACTCGACCCAGGCCTCCGCTTCACCCTCCCCCGCCACGCTCACCGTGGGCTCGGTTGCGCTCGACCCCGACCGCCGCGAAGTCACGGTCGGCGGCTCGCCCGTTGCGCTCACGGCCCGCGAGTTCGATGTCCTCGCCCTGCTTATGGCACATGCCGGCACCGTGCTCACGCGCGAACGCATCGTGCACGAAGCGCTGGGCTACGAATACGTGAGGCGACACCAACAACGTCGACGTACACATCGCGCATCTGCGCGCCAAGATCGAGGACGCCGGCGGCGCCCGCATCATCCAGACCGTGCGCGGGGTGGGCTATGTCTGTCGCGCGTAACGCCGAGGCCAAGCGCGTCACCTCCATCGCCCGCGCCATCAACTGGAGCTACATGTGGCGCCACTTGATGAGCTACGTCTGGCTCGATCTGTTGCTGGTGGTGATTGCGGCGGCGATCCTCGTCTATGGATACAACCAGACGCTGCCCGACAGCGCGTTTACCGCAGGCTGGATTCCCGGCGCCACCGTTCACGGCATGTCGCTGAAGCCCGCGCGCGGCTGGGACCTGACAACGCTCACCTACACCGTCGAGCTTGCGCGTACCACCAAGACCTTCCCCCTTGCGCAGGACCTCGTCGCGCTATGGCCTCTCTACCTCGTCGTTGTAGGTTGGCAGGTCATCAGCATGCTCGATATGCTCGGCGGCGCTCGCCGTGTGCGCCGCACCATGGCGCCGCTCAACGACCTGGCCCTGCGCGTGGACGAGCTCGGCCGCATGCAGCTCTCCGGCGGCAAGATGGAAACGCTGGAGCAGGCCATCGAGCGAGCAAGCGTCGACTCGCCGAGCGTCACCACCGGCGACGCCGACCTGGCAAGCATCGAGGTCGCACTCAACCGCCTGCTGCGCCAGATGCAAGAGGCCAAGCTGCAGCAGATGCGCTTTGTCAACGATGCAAGCCACGAGCTGCGCACGCCCATCGCGGTGATTCAGGGCTACGTAAACATGCTCGACCGCTGGGGCAAAGACGACCCGGCCGTGCTGGCAGAGTCCATCGCCTCGCTCAAGGCCGAAAGCGAGCACATGCAGGAGCTCGTGGAGCAGCTGCTGTTTTTGGCGCGCGGCGATGCCGGGCGCACGGTCCTGCGGCGTGCGCATACCAACCTGGCTGCACTGGTCGGCGAGGTGTGCGAAGAATCGCAGATGATTGATGCCGGGCACACGTATCGGCTGGCCTTTGACGCTGCGTTTGCCAGCGACCCGCGCTGCGACGCGTCCGTCGATGTCGCGCTCGTGAAGCAGGCTCTGCGCGTGATCGTGCAAAACGCCGCTAAGTATTCGGACGCGGGAACGACCGTCACATTTGGCATAGCAGCCGAAGCGGGCGCGAGCACGATCGACATAAGCGTTGAGGACGAGGGCATCGGCATGAACCAGGAATCCGCAGCTCACGCGTTCGAGCGGTTCTACCGCGCCGACAACGCGCGCGATGCCGGCGCACAGGGTTCGGGCCTGGGGCTCGCTATTGCCAAGTGGATCGTCGATAGCCATGGCGGCGTCATTGGCGTGACCTCAGTCGAGGGCGTCGGCAGCCGCTTTACGATTCGCCTGCCGCGCTAGGAAGCCCCTCGGCATAAATAAAGGGATAGGGCCACACGGCCCTATCCCTTTTTGCTAGCTATAGCAGCTTGTGCGCTACTCGCGGCACAGGTGCACGGCGAAACCGGCGAACTCGCGCTTAAAGTACACGAGTTTGGTGCCGCCGTCGGGCAGCAGCACGCGCGACTCCTCGTTAACCTCGAGCCCGCGCTCGGCAAACCACTTCTCGGCCGCATCGATGTCGTTGACGGCAAAGCCAATGTGGCCCTTGGCGCCACGACCGTTCTGCTTCATGATCTCGACCAGCGAATCGTTAAAGTACGAAACGGGGGTCTCGATGACGGGCAGGCCCATCATCGTCGAGAACAGCTCCGCGATCTCCAGGGCGTCTGTCGGGTCGGTGGCGTTAATGCCCACATGGGCAACGCGCATGCCAAAGAGCTCGACCGGATTGGCGTTCTGCTCACTCATACAGGCAGCGCCTACTGAGCCATGACGTCGAGAACGGCCTTCTCAGCAGCGACGCGGTTCATGCCGGTCATGAAGGGCACGCCGCTCACGTACGGGCAGGTGAGGCCCTCAGGGGCAACGGTGGTGGCGATCAGCAGGTCGGCGCCCTCGTCGCAAACGTCCTTGGCCTCGGAGATGGCGCACTGCACGATCTCGTACTTGTCGGCGTAACCGTTGGCGTCGAGCATGGTGGCGACCTTCTGGGCAACGAGCGTGGAAGTAGCAGCGCCAGCACCGCAAGCCAAAACAATCTTCTTCATAGGTAATGTCTCCCTTCATGGTTTACTTTAGGTAAGTGTACCGCAGCGAGCGATGGCGCTCGGCCTCGATGAGCTTTTATGCCAGTTTGCTTGCGCGCTGCGTATAATACATCTAGTACGTGTTGTCATACCGCTCGCTTTACGAGCGACTAAGGACTCTGAAATGCCCGATTCCCGCACCCTCTGGACCACCGTCGTTATCATCTGCATCGCCGTGTCGGTATTCTTTAGCGTCAAAAAACGCACCACGTTTAAGCGCCTGCAGCAGCTTATGGCTGCCAAGCAGTGGGACGAGTTCGATCGCTTGCTCGACGGCAAACTCACCAGCATGCTGTACCCGCGCTACAACCGCGACTACCTGCGCCTGAACTCCTATCTGCTGCGCGAGGACCACAAGCGCGCCGACGAGATGTTCGATTTGCTGCTGGGGCTCAACCTGCCCAAGATGCAGCGCGTCGACCTGGTGATTAAGGCCTTTAACTACTACGTTGGCCAGGAGGACCGCAAAAAGTCCAAGGAGCTGCTGCACGAAATCAAGGGCTTTGAGGGCGGTCAGGCCGAGGCAGTCGCACACGAATGCCAGCTGATGTACGACACGATGATCCTCAAGCGCCACAACGATATTCCCGAGCTGGAGCGCATGCTCAAGGAGGCCGGTGACGACAAGGTCAAGAGCTGCCGCCTGGAATACCTGCTGGCCCTGCAGTACCAAAAAACAAGGGTGACGAAGCCAAGTTCCAGGAGTTCCTGGAGAAGTCGGGCCAACACTCGATGGCCGTCAACGCGTAACGGACGGCTTGTGCTAGACTTCTAGTCTCACGGGGGCGTGGCGGAATTGGCATACGCAGGAGACTTAAAATCTCTCGCCGCAAGGATTGTGGGTTCGAGTCCCACCGCCCCTACCATATTGAGCTTTCGAGCCCGTGTTCCCCAGGGATGCGGGCTCGTTTCTTTTGGACGCCGGTGGGGCTCGAGCCCGCGAGGGGCGAGCGTCAAGCGGACGCGCAGCGTCCGGCAACGAGCCGGCGAGGGCGCCGGCAGGCGGCCGAAGCCGGTGCGGATTTGCGCAGCAAATACGTGGACGTCCCACCGCCCCTGCCATGTATTGCCTACGGGCCCGCGTCTCCATGGGATGCGGGCTCGTTTCTTTTACACGCCGGCGGGGCTCTAAGTTGCGGTGGAATAGTTCCTGTTTTGGCAGTTTACCAGCCCATTTAGGAACTATTCCACCGCGACTTAGGTTGGTGTTCCCACATTTTCCGATGGAAAAACGTGGTTGTCTCCCACATTTTCCGATGGAAAAACGTGGTTGTCTCCCACATTTTCCGATGGAAACTCCCAAATGGCCCTATACTAGCCGAGAGGGTTGGGAGGCAATATGCAACGACAGCTTATGAGTGAACTTATCGCTTGGAAATCAAGGGCGAATCGCAAACCTCTCTTGCTTAAGGGAGCCCGCCAGACAGGAAAGACGTGGCTTCTTAACGAATTCGCAAGTCAGCAGTATCGAAACGTCATTCGTTTTGACTTTATGCTCGAGCCGAGCGCACGTTCGCTGTTCGATGGGGACCTCGACCCCAAGCGCATCATCTCCCAGATAGAACTCCCTACGTGGCCAAACCGTAACGCCGGAAGACACGCTCATCATCTTCGACGAGATCCAAGAGGCGCCACGCGGGATCACCTCGCTCAAGTACTTCAACGAGCTTGCACCCGAATACCACATCGTAGCAGCCGGTTCCTATATGGGCCTCGCGCTCCGACGTGAAAACGAGTCATTTCCCGTCGGCAAAATCGACCAGCTCACTATGCATCCCATGGGGTTTGCCGAGTTCGTTCGCGCCGTCGACGGCAACCCGCCCGCCGACGCCATCCTTGCCGCAGACATGAACCTTCTAGCAAACGTCACCGAAAAGCTCAAGCACTTGCTCAAGGAATACCTTGTTGTCGGTGGTATGCCCGAAGTTGTCTCCGCTTTCGCCGAGACACGCGACTTCATCGAAGCCCGAAGGCTTCAGCAGCAAATCATCGAGGCTTACGAATCCGATTTTGGCAAACATGCACCCGCCCGCATCGTCGAGCGCATGAGGTTGGTTTGGAAATCCCTTCCCGGCCAGCTTGCCAAGGAGAACAAGAAGTTTGTCTATGGCGCCCTTCGCCCCGGAGCGCGCGCACGCGATTTTGAGGAAAGCCTCCAGTGGCTCACGGACTACGGAATCGTTCATAAGGTGCCGCGTGTTTCCGCTCTAAAGGCACCGCTCTCGAGCTACGAAGAGCTCTCGGGTTTCAAACTGTTCTGCATCGACGCCGGCATCCTCGGAGCCCTCTCCGGTCTCTCCGGCCATCGTTCTTAACGGATCCGCTGTTTTTACCGAGTTCAAAGGTTCGCTGACCGAACAATACGTCGCGCAGGAGCTTTTGCTCCAGGACAAAACTCCCGCGTATTGGTCCTCTACCTCTGGCAATGCCGAAACCGACTTTGCCATCGACCATGCGGGAACCGTGCTTCCGCTTGAGGTCAAGGCGGCAGAGAACCTTAAAGCGAAGAGCCTGAAAATAGCCTGCGAAAAATTCAAACTCGAACGTTGCGTGAGGAGCTCCCTGGCGGCATATAGAGACGAGGGCACGCTCGTCAATATTCCGCTTTGGGAGATTGGGCAAATCGACAAGCTGGCATAAAGGCTGCGGAGGCGCTCAGCAGGGGGCTGTTCCCAGGTGCCGGCAGAAAAGGAACGTCCCCAGGTGCTGGCTGTTGAGTTGCGGTGGAATAGGGACTGTTTGGTGCCCGAAAGGGCGATTTTAGTCCGTATTTCACCGCAACTTATAAGGGGATGGTTAAAGGGTGCTGAGGCTCGGGGTCCAGGCGATGGTGGGAGTCGCGCCGTCGAGAGTCTCGTTGATGGTGGCGGCCATACCGGCGAGTAGGCTGTTCTCGCTTACGGTGAGCGTCTTGTAGCCGCCGGCACGCATGAGCTCACGGATCACCACGGCGCCGGCCAGAATCACGCCCGCGCGCTTGGGCTGCACGCCCGGCAACGCGGCAATGCCTGCAACATCCAACGCAGACATGTGCTCGATAGCGGCCGAAATCTGCTCCATCGAAAGCTCGCGCAGGTGCACAAAGCTCGAGTCGTACGGCTCCAGTTCGTGGACCAGCGCCACGAGCGTGGTAACGGTGCCACCCACCGCGACCAGGCGCTCTGCACGCTCAAAGTCGACAGGCAGGCCCTCAAAATAGGCGGCGAACTGCTCGCCCGCCCAGTTGGCAGCGGCAGCAAGCTCGCTGTCCGTTGGCGGCAGCGCCGAGAAAAACCGTTCCGTCACGCGACGGCAACCGATGTCCAGTGAGCGCGTTCCCTCCAGTGCAAAGACCCCACGCTCAGGCGCATAGACGCCCGTCGCGAGCTCCGTGGAGCCGCCGCCCGAATCGGCGACGATAATGCGTTCACCGGCAAAGTCGTGCGCCACGCCAAAAAATGTCAGGCGCGCCTCAACCTCGCCCGGAATCACCTGCGGTTCGAGCCCCAGCCCGCGCAGGCCGTCCAGCAGCAGTGCGGCGTTGGACGCATCGCGCGCGGCGCTCGTGCATGTGGTGCAAATGCACGCGGCCCCAAAGGTACGCGCCTCATCCACAAACATGCGGCATGCGGCGAGCACGCGCTCGACCGCCGCCTCGCAAAAGCGGCCCGTCGCGTCCACGCCCTCGCCCAGATCGGTAATCTCGGTATGCTTGGACGATTCCACGATTGCCCCGCCCTCGACCTGGGCCAACACCAGTCGCGACGACACCGTTCCCAGGTCGATCGCCGCCACCTTATAGCGTTTGCAATTTGTCATTGCGGGCCCCCCTCCGGGCGCTATTTACCGTTGGACACGACCGCCTGGCCCTCGACACCGTTAAACCCAAACAGCATATCGAGCGCCTGGATGTACCACGGCGCGTCCTTGCCGACTTCTTCGATTTCCTTGGCAACTTCGCTGGCCTTCTTGGCGTTCGACGACTTCTGGCTCGACGAGGCATCCGAATCGCCGTCCAGACCCTGCACTTCAATCCTCTTCTCGCCGGGCATCACCAGGCCCAGGTCCTCGGATGCCGCGTCCTTGATACCCTCCTCCGAGAGCAGCTTGTCGACGCTTTTTTGCAGCCCATCATTGTATTGCTGGCGAATCTCGACCTGCTTGGCCAAGATATCGCTCGAACGCTTTGCCACGTACAGGTCGCGCACGGGGAAATACAGGCTCACGAGCACCAGGGCAACGACGATGCCGATGAATAGCCCTCGCTGAGGACCGTGGGTAAAGTCGTAAATTGCCTTGACCACCGCATTGTCGTTGGCGTAGCGCATAAAGTCCGAGCCCGAAAGACGGCTCGAGGGCCTGCTCGACCTGTCGTGCGTCTGGGCCGAGGGACGCGACGCATGCGACGAACGTGCCGGGCGCACCGGTCCATCTGCCAAAGTATTCACATGAGCATTGGGGCGCGAGGTACTTGTCGGGCGCTGCGTGGAGCGGTCGGCACCGGCGTAGGCGGACCCACCGAGCTGCACCGTGCGCGCACGGCGAGGCGACGGCTCACGCGAACCGGCGGAATAGTACCTGTTGTCGTAAATCTGATCCATGTGCGCCTTGTGCGGTTGAGGTTTGTTTGCGCTAAGTATTCTAGTTATAGCACGAGCGCCCGCACCGCCTTCGCTTGCCTTTGCTCGACATAAAAAGGCGCTGAGTCATATGGCCCAGCGCCCAATGGCGGCCATCAGAAGTGGAACGGAGCCGAGTCAACCCCGCCCCCCGCGAGCACCACTTGTTTAGCGAATGTTGTAGAACGCGGCCTTGCCGGCGTAGCGCGCGCTGCCCTCGAGCTCGTCCTCGATGCGGATGAGCTGGTTGTACTTGGCGATACGGTCGCTGCGGCACGGGGCGCCCGACTTGATCTGGCCGGCGTTGACGCCCACGACCAGGTCGGCGATCGTGGAGTCCTCGGTCTCGCCGGAGCGGTGGCTCACGATGCAGGCGTAACCGGCCTCCTTGGCGGTCTCGATGGCGTCCAGGGTCTCGGTCAGGCTGCCGATCTGGTTGACCGTGATGAGGATGGCGTTGGCGGCGCCCAGCTCGATGCCCTTTTTGAGGCGCTCGGTGTTAGTGACGAACAGGTCGTCGCCCACCAGCTGCACCTTGTTGCCAATGCGGCGGGTGAGCTCAACCCAGCCGTCCCAGTCCTCCTCGGCCATGCCGTCCTCGATGGAGATGATGGGATAGGTGTCGACGAGCTTCTCCCAGTAATCGACCATCTGAGCGCTCGTATACTCAACGCCCTCGCCCTTGAGCTCGTACATACCGGTCTCGGCGTTGTAGAACTCGGTCGAGGCCGGGTCCATGGCGTACATGAAGTCGACGCCGGGCTTAAAGCCGGCCTTCTCCACGGCCTTGGTGATGTACTCGAACGGTTCGGCATTGGTCTTGAGGTTGGGTGCGAAGCCGCCCTCGTCGCCCACGCCGCCGCCCAGGCCGGCCTCGTGCAGCACGCCCTTGAGGGTGTGGTAGACCTCGGCGCACCAACGCAGGCCCTCGGCAAAGCTCGGAGCGCCCACCGGCATGATCATAAACTCCTGGAAGTCGACGTTATTGTCGGCATGCACGCCGCCGTTGAGGATGTTCATCATGGGCGTGGGCAGCAGGTGAGCGTTGACGCCGCCCAGGTACTGGTACAGCGACAGGCCCGCCGACTCGGCAGCGGCGCGGGCAACGGCCAGCGACACGCCCAGGATGGCGTTGGCACCGAGCTTGTTCTTGTTGGGGGTACCGTCCGCGGCAATCAGCGCGGCATCGACGGCGCGCTGGTCGAAGGCATCGAGGCCCACGACGGCGTTAGCGCACTCGTTGTTGACATGCTCGACGGCCTGCGAAACGCCCTTGCCCAGGTAGCGGCTCTTGTCGCCATCGCGCAGCTCGCAGGCCTCAAAAGCGCCGGTCGAAGCGCCCGAAGGCACCATCGCGCGACCGAAGCTGCCATCCTCGAGCACGACCTCGACCTCGACAGTGGGATTGCCGCGGCTGTCGAGCACCTCGCGACCGTAGACGTCCAAAATATCGCTCATGTTGTCTCCCCTCTCACTTGGAAACGTAGTGGATGCAAGCGACCGGCTGACCGTGCACCGTCGGTGCGCCTCCGTAAGTTAGCCATGTCGCACTTTTTGCATTATGCCCTAAGTTAGCCGAGGGATACACTTGATTTTCGAAAAATTTAGCGGGAACGATGAGGCGTGTCAGCCCGTCGTTCCCGCAGTCTTACTCCTCCGCCTTTGCGGCATCCCACAGGTCGTTGAGGCCGTGGGTCGAGAGCTCGGCCAGATCCACGTGGGCATCGGCCGCCATCTGCTCCATCGCAGCCCAGCGATGGCGAAACTTGGCCGTGCTCGCGCGCAGGGCGCTCTCGGCGTCGATACCCTCTTTGCGTGCCACGTTGACTAGAGCAAAGAGCAGATCGCCAAACTCCATTTCGCGCTCGGGCGTTCCGGGGGCCTCGGCCTCAAACTCGGCACGCTCCTCGGCAACCTCGTCCCACACGTCCTGGACCGTCTCCCACTCAAAGCCCACGGCAGCCGCCTTGCGCGAGACCTTCTGGGCCTGCATCAGCGCCGGCAGATGCGTGGGCACACCGTCGAGCAGGCCCTCGGGCGCAGCCTCGCCTGCCGCCACGGCTTTGTCCTTGGCAGCCCTCTCGGCAAGCTTGACCTCGTCCCAAATCTTGAGTACCTCGTCGGAGCTATCGGCATCCGCATCGCCAAACACGTGCGGATGGCGTCGGATGAGTTTGGCGTCGATATCGCGTGCCACATCGGCCAGCGTAAACTCACCGGCGTCCGCCGCAATCTGCGCATGCAGCACCACCTGCATGAGCACATCGCCCAGCTCCTCGCGCAGATGCGCCGCATCGTCCGCCTCAATGCAATCGAGCGCCTCGTAGGCCTCCTCGATCATGTTCTTGCCGATGCTCTGGTGCGTCTGTTCGCGGTCCCACGGGCAGCCATCGGGCTGACGCAGACGCCAGATGGTCTGCACCAGATGCTGCAGCTCGGCCGACGCGTCGACCAGCGTGGACAGATCGCGCGAGCCCTCGGCATTTTTGCTGAGCCATGTGCTGCGCCATAGTTATTCCTCCTCCAGGATCACGTGGCGGAACGCACCGCCCTCGTAGATGCCGTAGCTGTGCGTACCGTCCTTGGGAATGCTCACGCTGCCGGGATTGAAGAGCCACAGGCCCGGGTGTGCCTCGCTTGCCTCGTTAACCTTGATGTGCGTGTGGCCGTAGACGAGCGCGGAGCCCTCGGGCAGCGCGGGCGCGTGGTCGACGCTGTTGTGCATGCCGGCGCCAAAGACGTGGCCGTGCGTCAGGAACAGCTCGCGGCCGGTCTCGTCGAACAGCGTGGCGTAGTCGGCCATGACGGGGAAATCGAGCACCATCTGGTCGACCTCGGCATCGCAGTTGCCGCGTACCGCGATGATGCGGTCGGCCAGGGCGTTGAGCAGCGGGATTACGCGCTTGGGGGGCGTAATCGCGCGGCAGGTCGTTGCGCGGACCGTGGTAGAGCAGGTCGCCCAGCAGGACGATGCGGTCGGGCTGCTCGGACTCGATGGCGGCGACCAGGCGCTCGGCCCAATATGCAGAGCCGTGGATGTCGGAGGCGATGAGGTATTTCATGGGGGATCCTTTCGGGATGGGGTTAATGCGGCTGGGCACGGGATGTCGCCGGCCGCGCTATTCAAATCGCAGCGCCGCGGCTTGTGCCGTATGCATCACGCGCTGGAGCGGCACGCCGTGCTCGCGGGCAAGGCGGGCGCAGTCCTCGTACTCGGACGCTGCACGCTCGCTGCCGTCGGGCAGGGTGGCCACCTTAACGGACACCTCGCCCCATGGCGTCGTTACGCGCTCAAAGCGGCGTGGCAGGCAAACGCGCTCCATAACCTGACGACGAATGCCGTTGGTCGTGGTTTCCAAAAAGATAATCGTCTGCAGGCGCTCGATATCCTCGTAGGTGCAGATTACCTGCAGCTGCCAGCCGGGGCGGCCTTTCTTACAATAGAGGGGCAGCCAGTGCACCTCGCGCGCACCCGCCTCGCGCAGGCGGTCGGCGGCGTAGGCGAGTACCTCAGGCGACGCGTCGTCGATGTCGCATTCCAGCTTGACGATGGTCTCGGGCGCATCGGTCTCGCGGGACAGCGGGGATTTGCTATCGCATGGCATACGGTCCGGCTCCTTTCCGCGCGGGCTCGTTTTGTTCATCCAAACGCTAGCACATCGGACGTGGCACAAGCGTGACTTTCGTCCGTCGCCGCCCTCGCCCCCATCCAAACGTGTACATCAGCCTCCAAACATGTCATTATTTGTCGGTTTTGGAGGCTGACGTACACGTTTTGAGAGCAAGCGAGGCCGCACCACGCGCCGCGCAACCTTTCCAATCGATTTCGATCCCCGGCGTGCCCGGCGTGTTGAGAGCTGCGCCATTACAATGAAGCGGATTCGCTTGACGCAAAGGAGCCGCTATGCCCATGTGCCCGCTGGTCGATTGCCATACCCACACCTCGTTTTCGGACGGGCACGCCTCGTTTGAGGACAACGTTCGCGCCGCTGCTGCGGCAGGCTGCCGTGTCATGGTCTCGACCGACCATCTCACCCTGCCCGCCAGCATGGATGCTAACTGCGAGGTGCAGGTTACTGAGGGTGACCTCCCGGCGCATCGTCTGGCTTTTGAGGACGCTCGCAATCTTGCCGCTCAGATTGCGCCAGAACTCACCTTTATCTACGGTTTCGAATGCGATTGGTACGAGGGCTGCGACTTTGGTTGAGCGCTGGTCCCAGGGCGCCGTCGTGCGCCTGGGCAGTGTGCATTGGATTGGCAACCCCGGCGATATTGCGGCAGGCGCTGCGGGCACGGCGGGAACGGAAAACGTCGCTCGCCCCGATACACCCGATTCCCTTTGCGGTTGGATCGACGACGACACCAACCTGCACGTTTGGGAAAACCTGGGCGTACGCGGCGTGTGGGAGCGCTACGTCGACGACTGGTGCCGTGCTTGCGAAAGCCCACTCAACTTTGATGTAATGGCCCACCCCGACCTGGTCATGCGCTTTTCGAAGGAAGGCTTCGCGCCCGATTTTGACCCCGCGCCGTTTTGGCAGCAGATGGCCGAATGCGCCCACGATACGGGTCGTCGTGTCGAAGTCTCGACCGCCGCGCCGCGCAAGGGCCTCGACGACTATTACCCCTCGACGGGACTGTTGCGTTGCTTCGCCCACGCCGAGGTACCCATCACCTTTGGCTCGGACGCGCACCGCGCCTGCGATATTTGCTGGAACATCCGCGAGGCTCAGGCCCACGCCTACGACTGCGGCTATCGAACCTTCGATATCCCCCACCCCACCGGCGAATGGGAACCCACACCCCTCGCCTAAGACTAGTCATTGGGGACGTTCTTAAATGACTAGTGGCGGCGGGCGTTGAGTTCGCCGGCCAGCTCGTCGAGGGTGATACCGTAGCGCTCGAGCGTTACGAGCAGGTGGTAGACCAGATCGCCGGCCTCGTAACGAATGTGGTCGTGGTCGTTATCCTTGCAGGCCATGATCACCTCACTCGCCTCCTCGGCAAGCTTCTTGAGCAGCTCATCCTCGACGTCGGTCAACAGACGCGCGGTATAGCTCTCCTGCGGCGACGCGTCGCGACGGCCATGAATCACCTCGGCCAGCCCCGTCAGTGTCTCACCGATATTTCCCGGCTGCACGTTAGCTGTTCTGACTCCCATGGTTATTTCCTCTCGTTACTGCAGCGTAAAGTAGGTACCGGTCTCATCGAACCGAGGCTTTGCGCCCTTTTTCTCAAAGAACTCGACGATGACGGCATGGGCCTCATCGAGCCTTTCCTTCTCGGCCTCGAGCCAAAGCGACTGCGCCCCACAGGCATCAGTCAGGTGCACGCGGCATGGCACGCCCGCGCGGAGGAGCTCGGTGTTGCAGTCGGCGACCTCGAACGGCGTCACGACTTTCATCGCACTCCCCCCTTCCACGCGCTTAAAGAAGCAGGTACGGTTGCCGGTGTGGCAAGCCGGGCCCGGCGAGTCAACCTTTGACCAGCAGCGTATCGCTATCGCAGTCGGCCCAGAGCTCCTTGACCGCTTGCATATTGCCGCTCGTCGCGCCCTTGTTCCAGAGCTCCTGGCGGCTACGGCTCCAAAACCACGTGGTCCCGGTCTTGAGCGTCAGCCCCACCGACTCCTCGTTCATCCAAGCAACCATAAGCACCTCGCCGGTGTCATATTGCTGAACCACGCAAGGGATCAATCCTTTGGCGTCGTATTTAAGATCAGACGCTTCTATTACCTCAGTCATCATTTCTCCCAAGTAATTACCGTAAACCCCACAGGTCGGCGAGGGTTGTCCAGGTGCCGCAGGTTGCCGCGAAAGAGGAGCGACGCGTACTTAAGTACGCGAGGAGGGTTGGAGCCGGAAGGTCGGGTGCCTGGGCAAGCCGCAGCATTAGAAGTCCAGCCTCACAGGAATACCCTGCGAGGCCATATACTCTTTGACTTCGCGAATGCTGAAGGTTCCAAAGTGAAAGACGCTTGCCGCCAGCACGGCGTCGGCCTCGCCCTCGATCACGCCCTCGGCAAAATGCTCGAGCGTGCCCACACCGCCGCTCGCGATCACGGGAATCGGCACCGCGCGCGCCACGGCGCGGGTGAGCGCCAGGTCAAATCCGGCCTTGGTGCCGTCGCGGTCCATACTGGTCAGCAAGATCTCGCCGGCGCCGCGACGGGCCGCCTCCTCGGCCCACGCCACCGCGTCGATACCCGTGGCGTTGCGGCCGCCTGCGGTAAAGACCTCCCACTTGTCGGCACCAGATGCGCCGGGCAAACCGACGCGCTTGGCATCGATCGCCACGACCACGGCCTGGCTGCCAAACGCCGCGGCAGCCTGGCTAATCAACGACGGATCGCGCACGGCGGCAGAGTTAAGCGACACCTTGTCGGCGCCGGCTGCAACCATGGTGCGCATGCCCACCAGGTCGCGAAAACCGCCGCCCACCGTATAGGGAATGGAGAGCTCCTCGGCCGCATGCGCCGCCATCTCGATGGTCGTCGCGCGGTTGTCGCTCGTGGCGGTAATGTCCAGGAAGACAACCTCGTCCGCACCCTCGCGGTCGTAGGCGCGGGCTAGCTCCACCGGGTCGCCCGCATCGCGCAGGCTCACAAAGTTGACGCCCTTGACCACGCGGCCGTCCTTGACGTCCAAGCAGGGAATCACGCGTTTGGTAAGCATGGGCTACTCCTCCCCTCGGGCGGCGGCTAGCGCCTGGGCCAGCGTAAAGTTGCCCTCGTAGAGCGCACGGCCGGTAATGGCGCCCTCAATAGCATCCTCACCCACCGCGGCCAGTGCGCGGATATCGTCGAGCGTCGAGATACCGCCCGAAGCCACGACGGGAAAGCCCGCGACCTCGGCCACATGACGATACGCCGCCACATCGATGCCCGTCTGCATGCCATCGCGCGCGATGTCGGTATACACCAGATGCTTAAAGCCCAGCTCGGAAAGCTGCGCCACGGCATCGTCGAGTGCCACGCCCGCGCCGTCGCGCCAGCCGTTCACCTTGACCTGGCCGTCGCGTGCGGCGATATCTGCCACCAGCAGCTCGCCAAAGCCGCGAGCCGCCACCTCGGCAAATCCCGGCTCGGTCACGATCACCGTGCCCAGCGCGATGCGACGCGCGCCATAGCCGGCAAGCTCGTCGATGCGCGCGAGCGAGCGAACGCCGCCGCCCACGTCCACGGACAGACCGTCGACGCCGCAGATAGCCTTTATCGCCGCCGAGTTGGCAGCGCACGCGTCCTCGTCCTCGCCAAAGGCAGCGGACAGGTCGACGACGTGCACCCAGCTCGTGCCCTGCTCGGCAAAGGAGCGGGCAACGGCCACGGGGTCGTCGGAATATACCTTGCAGCGGCTCCGGTCACCGCGCTCCAGGCGCACGACCTTACCGCCGATCAAATCGATTGCGGGAAACAGAATCATCGGCCGGCCCCCTCGACGATGCTCACAAAGTTTTTTAAGAATGCGCTGACCCAGCGCGGAGGATTTCTCGGGATGGAACTGGCAGCCCCACACGTTGCCATGGCGCACGATGCACGGGAAGCTCCGCGTATAGTGCGTGCGCGCCAGCACATCGGCGGCATCGGCATCGTCGGACACCACGTAGCTGTGGGTGAAGTACATGTTGGCACCCTCGGCAAAACCAGTAAGCAGCGGATCGGCCGCACCGGTGGGCGTCATGTGCACCTGGTCCCAGCCCACGTGCGGCACCTTCAGGCGACTCGACTCCAAGCGCGTGCACGAACCGCACATAATACCCAGGCCATCGACCCAGGGGCCACCGGCCTGCTGGGGGGGTGTTGCCATCGGCAACCGCGCCCTCGTCCGCAGGCACGCCTTCGTTGCCGCGCTCAAAAAATAGCTGAAGGCCCAGGCAGATGCCGAGCAGCGGAGTTCCGGCGGCGACGGCATCGAGCACCGCGTCCGCCTCGCCGCTCTGGCGCATAAAGGCGATCGCGTCATAGAACGCGCCCACGCCCGGGATGACCAGGCCGTCGGCATTACGGATCTGCTCCGGATCGTCCGATGTGCAGGCGGCGGCACCGGCGCGCGCAAGCCCGCGCACGACGCTCGACAAGTTGCCCTTGTGGTAGTCGACCACCACAATCTTCGGTTCGCCCACACGACCCTCCACTTCTCATCATCCAAAACCACCGCAAAGGGGACAGGCACCTTCGTGGTGGTTTTACCCTTGTGACGGTTACAGCGAGCCCTTGGTGCTGGGGATGCCCTGCACGTGGGGATCGAGCTCGCAGGCGTGACGCATCGTGCGGCCCACGGCCTTAAAGGCGGCCTCGATAATGTGGTGCGAGTTGCCGCCCGCCAGCTCGCGCACGTGCAGCGTGAGCTTGGCATCGCGTGCAAAGGCATAGAAGAACTCGACGGCCAGCTCGGTATCAAAGCTGCCCACGCGCTCGGTCGGCACGGGCAGCTCGCAGTAGGCCTGGCCGCGACCCGAAATGTCCACGGCAGCCATCACGAGTGTCTCGTCCATGGCAATCGCTGCATCGGCAAAGCGTGTAATGCCCGCCTTGTCGCCCAGCGCCTGGCAAAACGCCTCGCCCAGCACAATGCCCGTGTCCTCGACGGTATGATGCGCATCGACCTCCACGTCGCCCACCGCGTGCACCGTCAGATCGAACAGGCCATGGCGGCCAAAAGCGTTGAGCATGTGGTCGAAAAACGGCACACCGGTCGAGATATCGCACACGCCGCTTCCATCCAGGTCGAGCTTTACGACAATGTCGGTCTCGCCCGTCTTGCGGGTCACCTCGGCATAGCGGTCCATCTACATCTCCTCCTTCACCAGCACGGCAAACGCGGCCAGCACCTCGTCGTTTTCCTGCGGGGTGCCTACGGTAATGCGCAGACAGTCCGCGAGCCCCGGCGCGTAACTAAAGTCGCGCACCAAAATCGAATACTCGTCGCGCAGACGCTCGCGCACGCGCGTGGCATGCGGCGTGCGCACAAGCACAAAAGTTCGCCGCGCTCGGCCACGCCTCCACGGGCAGACCCTCGGCAGCCATCGCGCGCAGGGCACACAACTCGCGCTCGCGCTCGGATGCGACCTGTGCCACCACGGGCGCGTACGCATCGCGGGCACGCACGCAGGCAAGCGCCGCCGCCTGGCTCAACACGTTGACCGAATAGATCTGGCGAATCGCCGCGAACACGTCGATGACCTCGGGCGCCGCGATCACATAGCCCAGGCGCGTGCCGGCGGCGCCGAACGCCTTGGACAGACGGTGTATGCAGAATCACCAGGTTAGGATGCTCGGCAATAAGGCCTTGCGCCGTAGTTGCCGCGCCAAACGAATCGTCGGCAAACTCCACGTAGGCCTCGTCGACCATGACCATGCCGGGGCAGGCATCGCACAGAGCCGCAACAAAGTCGAGCGGCGCCACGTCACCCGTGGGATTGTTGGGCGAGGTCACGATTGCCAGGTTGCACTCGGGCGCTGCCGCAAGCACGGCTGTCTGGTCGAGCTCAAAGGTCGCGGGGTCGCGCCACACGTCACGCACCTCGGTCTGGCAGAGCGACGCAAAGAACGCATACTCGCTAAAGCACGGCGGGCAGTTGAGCAGGGTCCGCCCCGCGCCGCCAAACGCCAGCAAGTAGTTATAGAGTAGCTCGTCGCCGCCGTTGCCCACGCAGATGTTCTCGCGCGTCACGCCATGCCAGGCAGCAAGCTCGTCGCGCAGGTCGTTGGACATGGGATCGGGATAGCGGTTGAGCGGTGTTGCAGCCAAGGCCGCATCAACCGCCTCGCGCACGCCGGCCGGCACGGGATAGGTGTTCTCGTTGGCCGAAAAGATTGATGCGCGTGGGCGTAAAGTTTGGGATCGTAGGGCTCGATGCCGGTCAAGTAGGGCTGGACGAGCTCCTTCATGCGGGGCGTCAGCTCGGCCATATTAGGCCTCCTCGCCGGTCGCGCCAGCGGCACTCCGGCAGCCGCCGCCAGGTCAACGCCCTCGGCAACCGTCGCCACGGGGTCGCCCGGCCAGGCGACCTTGGTCAGGTCGGCCGGCCAGTGACTCGGCAGCTCACGGCATCCTCGCCCTGCTCCAGAACGCGACGACGCAGGGCAGCAGAAAGCGCGTGGGACCACAGGCCTCGGCCTCGGCTAACGCTGGGTGGCAGGCGCGTCTTTCATCAGGCCCCGGGCGTATAGCAAATGACGCTCGAGCGCTTGACGAACTCCTCGACCGAAAGCGGGTTGGAGAAAAGGCCGTGCCGCCGGTTGGCAGCGTGTGGTTGGGACCGGCAACATAATCGCCAAGGCGGCTCGGAACTCCAACGCGCCCACAAAGATGGCGCCCGCGTTGCGAATGCCGCCCAGCAGCCCCATAGCGTCCTTTGCAGTGAAGCTCAAGTGCTCCGGCGCCACGGTAATTGACGGCCTCGACGGCCGCCGCCATATCGGCAGCCACCACGATGGTGCCCTCGTTTGTCGAGAGAGAGGCGCGCGTGATCTCCGCGCACGGGCGACTGCGCCACCAGGACCTCGATACCGCGCCTCGACCTGGGCGGCAAAATCGGCGTCGCAGGTAACCAGGCAGCAAGCTGCCAGCGGGTCGTGCTCGGCCTGCGCCATAAGGTCGGCCGCAACAACCCGGGGTTCGCGCGCTCGCATCGGCGAGCACGCAGACCTCGGACGGGCCGGCGATCATATCGATACCGATATCACCGAGACGCATCTGTTTGGCAGCGGCCACGAACGCGTTGCCCGGACCGGTGATCTTATCGACCTTGGGGATGGTCTCGGTACCATAGGCAGGGCCGCTACCGCCTGCGCGCCACCCACCATATGATCTCGTCCACGCCGCCGAGCTTGGCTGCTGCAAGCGTGTAGGGGCTGATAAGCCCATCCTTTTGCGGAGGCGTGACCATGACCACGCGCTTGACCCCTGCGACCTTGGCGGGAAGTAGCGTTCATGAGTACCGTCGAGGGGATACTGCGCGCGTCCGCCCGGCACGTAGATGCCGGCTGCGGCAAGCTGGGGTCACCTTGACGCCAAGCATGGTGCCATCCGCGCGCGTGGTAAACCAGCTCTGTCTCGACCTCGCGCTCGTGGAACTCGCGAATCTGCGTAGCGGCCTTCTTGAGTGCCGCGACAAACGTGGGGTCCAAGCCCTTTCAAGCCGCCGCATCGATCTGCCTGCGGCAGACGGAAACTCTCAAGGTCAACACCGTCAAAACGGCTGCAATAGTCGCGCACCGCGTCTCCCTGGCGCACGCGGGGCCACGATCTCCTTGGCAGAAGCCACGATATTCTCGGGCAGCACGCCCTTGCGATTGAGTTGGTTGACGCTCAGCAGCTCACCGGCTGCCAACTTGATGGTCTTCATCTCAAACAGTCCGATCTCTATTGGGCGTCTGCGCCCATGCTACGTCAAAATCGATATATGCCCGCTACTGAGCCGAGCCCGCAACGGGCTCGAAATGAGATGTCCCGCCGCAGCGGCCAGCCGCTCGCCCAAGATGCGCACGCGCGGGTCCAAAACGGGCAGCGCCGGGGTTCACAAAAGAATCGCGCTGTGCACTCCATAATCGCCAGTGACAACAAGATCGTTCTCGCGCAGGGTGGCACCCGTGGCCGTGATATCGACAATGCGGTCGGTCATGCCCACAATGGGACCCAGCTCGATATTGCCATGCAGCGAGACGATATCCGCCACCACGCCGCGGCTCGCATACCACGCTGCGGCGATGCGCGGGTACTTTGTTGCTACGCGAAGCGAGCCGGCGACGGGCATAGTTGCGCGCTCAGCCTGGCCCGCACGCCACGAGGGCTCCGCCTCGATAAACTTGCAGGCGCCATAGCCCAGGTCGACCAGCTGCAAAAGATCGAGACCTGACTCAATAAGGAATCGCGGCCCGCAAATGCCGCAGTCGGCGCCGCCGCAACCCACAAAGGGCAGGCGCGTCACTGGGCCGCACGATAATAAACTCGATGTCGCCGATGCCGTCCTCGCCCACACGGGTATCACGGCCGTGCACGATAAGATGACGGCCCGGGTCGCGCAGCTCGGAGGCGTCGATGCCGGCGGCCTCCAGGACCTCGAGCGTATCGGCCTTGAGAGAGCCCTTTGGGCACGGCGATGCGCAGGGGCACCCGCCGAGCCGCCCGTACGCACAGCAGCGTGATCGCTGTCGGCAGCGTCCTCGGCCGTGTTCAGCGCGCCTCCAGACGCTCCGAGCGAAAAGGGCAAAACCCGCCGCGGGCACTTCGGCATCGGATTCGAACACGCCGCAGAAACCGAGTCATACCGTCCGCCCGAACCACAGGATCGGGGAAGGCCGCCGGCATATGCCTTGAACACCAGGCCGGGGTGTAGTAATCGAACGAATTCATGATGGAGAAGTCAAACGAGAGCAGCGCGGCGTCCTGAGCATCCAAACCCGCGATAAGCGCACGAAGCTCGCACGTCATGTCGCCTGCGACACCGGCTGCGGCGAGAAGCCGTCCGCGTATCGAGAACCGATGCACCGCCCAGGCGCGGCAGCTCGCAGATGGCAGCCTTCATGGCATCGGAGCTCACCGCTTGCCATCATCACGCGAGCGTCCAGGTCCACAAAATCATTTGCGTGAACCATACGCAAGGCGTCCTCGGCCAAAGATGCGTCGCCCACATGTGCAAGAAGCCCGTTTTTAAAGGACGGACGCTGCCGTATACAACCCGCGCATCGGCAAGACCCAGAGCACGCACGGCACTCGTCACCAGCGAAACCATCTCGACATCGCCCGAGGCGTCCCTTCGCCGATAAGCTCGAAAACCCAGCTGCGTAAATCCGACGGAACCGCCAGCGCCACGCACCTGTTCGCTGCGCACGACCGGCGCCTCGTAACGCAGGCGAAGCGGCAAATCGGCAGCGCGCATGCGCGTAGAGACCAAGCGGACAATCGGGAAGCGTGTTGTCGGGCGCACCACGAGCAGGCGGCCATCGTCATCAAAGAGTTTAAACGGCGGGGTCCAGAATGTGGCCGCCTCCTCGAGCGAACCCTTTGTCCTCGAGCAGTGGCGTTTCGACCGGAAGGTAATGATGAGCACTAAAAGCAGTCCTCACCGTACATGCGATCTCCTCGCGCGCCTGAGCTTCCTCGGGCAAAATGTCCTGAATCCCCACGGTGTGGCCGTCATACGTGCGTCCATCCCCATGTTACGATAGCCAACATATCGAACAAAAGACCCGGCCTCAGCCGGTGTCTGGTACTTTAGCATACTAGAGTGTATTCTGCGCGAAACCTCAAAATCGGTAAACAGAACCGTGACAATCACACATGGAAGTCCACATAAGAGAAATGGCCCCGTCTGACAAAAAAGGCCGCACCAGAAAAACCCAGATGCGGCCACACAAAGATGGCAATAATATCTGCAAAGCGTGGCTCAAAATCCCTGCCAGAATCGTCGGAGAACGCGACCACGCGATCACCTGCGCACAGCTCCGTGCCGCCATTGGGGATAACAATATCCCTGTCACGCTCGACGGCCACAAGCACAAAGGTCCTCAGGCAGCTGCAAGTCGCGCACCGCCTTCCAACCAATGAGGAACGGGGGCGCACCTCGCCTGGACAATAGCGCGTGTGGCCGCTTTTGCCCAAGCGCATAATCGTGTAGACGTCTCGATATCAAGGCCCTCCTCGACGGAGCGCGTAATCAGATCGGCCTGTCGATGGCGCCATCGACGCCCATAGAGCATCGGAACATCAGGCATTCGCCGGGTTGTTGACGTGCGACCACGCGCCGACGCCGTCCCTATCTTTGCGAGAGCATCGAAACCACAAGGTTAACCTCGTCGTTACCCGTAACGGCAATCACAACGTCCGAATGCAGTACACCTGCCTCCTCGAGGACATCAGGGCTCATGCCATGCCGCGTACGACCGTGCCCCCGGGCGGCTTTGCCTCAAAGACGCTGCACCACGGTTTTTCTCGATTCGATACGCGCACCGTGTCGCCGCGGCGGCCGCTCAGCAGGGAGGCGAGATACGAGCCGGTCTTGCCACCGCCGACGATAATGATATTCATGGTTGCCTCCTTACTCGGCCAAGCCGAGCATGGTGCGGAACTTGCCCGCAGCGCTCGACGCAGCCGCCGCATAGATGATGTCTCCGTGGTCAAGCACCGTTCCCTGCGTGGGCACGAATGTCTCGTTATCGTGCGAAACGGCAACGATGCCGATCTCGCCCACAACAGTGAGCTCGCGCACCGGGCTTCCCTCAAGAAGCGCCAGGACGTCGGCGCGCACGAGGCGCACATCGCCGGACCAAGTTCGACAACATCGTCCAGCTCGTTGAACGTCAAAAAGCAAACGCGGCGCACGCCCCAATCGGTGGTGGAGATGCTCTGGATACCGAGCCTACGGTAGGTTTTCGGCATTGAGATCTCGTACAGGTGAGCGATGACGCGTGGGACGCGATAGGTCTGACGCGAGATGCGCGCGACAACGATGTTCGTCTCGTCGGACGAGGTGCAGGCTTATCACGGCGCTGGCACGGTCGATTCCAGCAGCCTCGAGGACTGCGCGGTCAAAGCCAACACCCTCTACGGTGCTGCCGCCAAACGACTCTCCCAGCGATTCAAGGCGCTCCGGGGTCTGATCGATAGCGCAGACGCTATATCCCTGCCTGTCAAGCTTGCGGGCGAGGCTCACGCCCATGCGTCCCATGCCCACGACGATTACGTTCATGGCTACCTTCTTTTCCGGCGTCTGAGAAAGCGCGACGCCATTACGGTCGATATGGTTCTTCTTGCGAACGATATTCGCGGCACTCCTCAATCAACAAGATGACGGGCGGCAGCAGCACCAAGAACACGTAGTCGTTCAGCAGCAACGGACTGGTGTGGAAGACGCCCTGGAACGGCGGGAACAGCGTGATGAAAACAATGAGTGCGATCTCGAACAGAATACCCTTGTTGACCTGCTTGTTCGAGAACAGACCCGCGAGAAAACCGAAGCGCCCCGTGCGGCAGTTCCAAACCTCGCCAATCTGCGTGAAGACAATAGCAGCGAGCGCCATGGTCGTTGCACGGACATAGACCGGATCGAGGTCGGCACCCACACCAAACATCGTGATGCCCGGATGCCAACCGTTCATGACCTGGCAGAACATGAACGCGGCGAAGGAGAAGAGCGCGCCGAGCATTCCGTACCACAGGAAGGCCTTGCGCATGACCTTGCCCGAAAGCAAGGGCTCATTGGGGTCACGAGGGGCCTGCCATGACGTCGGCCTCGGGAGGCTCGGTGCCAAGACCAAGGGCGGGCAGCATGTCGGTGCCAAGGTCGATGGTGAGGATCTGCATCGTCGTAAGCGGCAGAGGCACAGCTCCGCCCGAGAGCAGGTAGATCGCAGAGGGGACAGCCCGGGGACGTTGGAGTTCAGGATGTAGAGCATGAACTTCCTGATGTTCGCGTAGACCGCACGGCCCTCTTCGATGGCATGGACAATCGAGGCAAAGTTGTCGTCGGTCAGGGATCATGTCCGCGGCCTCCTTGGCCACGTCCGTGCCGGTGATGCCCATGGCGTGCGCCGATGTCAGCCCTCTTAAGGGCAGGGGAGTCGTTCACGCCTGTCGCCGGTGACGGCGACGATCTCGCCCATCTGCTGCAGGTTCTCGACGACGCGCAGCTTTTGCTCCGGCGCCATGCGGGCGAAGACGACCTCCCCTTTCAGGGCCTCTTTGAGCTCGTCGTCGGAGGTCTTCTCGAGCTCGACGCCCGAGAAGACGCGCGGGTTCGACCCCTGCACGATGCCGATCTTGCGGGCGATGGAGAGGGGCGGTCAGACCGTAGTCGCCCGTATCATGACGACGCGGATGCCAGCACGACGGCACTCGGCAACACGGCGTCGGCAACCTCGGGCCTGGGCAGATCCTGCATGACGAGCAGCCCAAAGGGCACTCGATGTTCTCGGGCGTGTAGTCGCTCATCGAACGGGGATGGAAGTCGTCATCCGGGTCGCAGCGGGACGGTAGGCAAGGGCAAGCACGCGCAAACCATTGGCGGCATAGCCGTCGTTAGCGTCCATGATGCGCTTTACGCATCTCATCACTCATGGGACGACTTTTGCCGCGGTGCGGTACATGTGGAGGCGGACGACCTCGTTGGGGCGCCTGACGAACGCGACGCGGGCTGGCGCCATCGAGCGGATGCTTGAGCTGATGGATGGTGGTCATGCGCTTGCGGCGGCTCTCGAAGGGAAGCCTCACGCGAGGCATCTCGCGCTCCGAGGCCCTCGAGGGAAAGGCCAGCCTTCTGCGCGCTGACGAGCAGGCAGGCTTCGGTCGGGTCGCCGAGGACGGTAGCGGCCGCCCTCCTCGTCCGGCTCTACGAGACGTGCGTTCGCACCATGAGACCAGCAGGCGAGCCTTCGTTGTCGGCAAGCCACTTGTCCTTGCCGCAGAGGATCTCGCCCTTTGGGGGCATAGCCAACGCCAGTGACCTCGTACTCGCGCTCGCATGTCCACAGGTGGTTGACGGTCATCTCGTTCTGGGTGAGGGTGCCGGTCTTATCGGTGCAGATGACGCTCGTGGAGCCCCAAGGCCTCGACGGATCAGCTTCTTCACGAGGGCATTGCGCTTGCTCATGCGCTGGACGGCCATAGCAAGCGACAGCGTGACCGTAGGCAGCAGACCCTCGGGAATAAAGGCAACAACCATACCCAAGGCAAAGATAAACGAGGAGGCCAAGGCCGTTGCACAAAGAGCACGTCAAGGAGGAAGAATACGATGCCCATGCACAGCGCGAACAGGGTGACCTGCTTGGTCAGGCGTCGAGCTGACGCTGGGCGGGCTCCCGGAGTCCTCCATGTTTTGCGTGAGGCTGGCGATTTTGCCAAACTCGGTCGCCATACCGATCTTGGTGACGACAACACGTCTGTTGCCCCTCGGAAACCGAAGTGCCGGCGAAGACGAGGTTGGGGGTTTCGGCGGTGAGGTCGGCCTCGAGAACGGCGTCCGCGGTCTTCCTCAGGGTTCGACTCGCCCGTGAGCGTCGACTGGTCCACCTGGAGGTCAGACGCGCACGACGCGGCCGTCCGCGAGCATCTTGTCGCCCTCGGCAAGGACCATGACGTCACCGGGGACGAGGTCCTCCGCGACCTGGGCCTGGCCGTCGCGGATGACGCTTGACGTAAGACGGAAGCATCTTCTTCAGGGCCTCGGCAGCCTTGTCCGCCTGGTGCTCCTGCCAGAAGCTGAAGCAACCGTTGATGAGGTTGACCAGCCAGACGGCGACGCCAAGCTCGGGCATGCCGGCCACGAAGGCGATGATGCCTGCAGCCCAGAGGAGGATGGCCATAAGGTGCGTGGTTGGAGAGGAACGCGCAAGGATGGGCGATTTTTTCTGGCCGCCTGGATGAGGTTCTTGCCGTATTTGGCCTGCAACTTCGCTGCCCGATCGCTCGTCAGGCCAGCAGCCCATGGCCTCCTGGCGCATGCCGGTGAGCGACGCGAGGCCTCATGCGATTCGGACACAGCATCCAAGGGCTTTGATTGCCGCGTGCCCGACGGACATAAAGCGGCCGGCGGCAATGCTGTGCAAAGGAAGAATAGCCACCCTTGGGCCCTCCAGAACAAGACTGTCACCCTCGCACGATTCAACACGCGCCAGGCATAAAGTGCCGTTAAACTCGGTATAAAGACAAGTGGGTCCAGTGAATCATGCGATTTCTAAGGGGATTCGGACTGATTTTCTTGCGCAGCGTGCCCGACGGAGCGATAAGGCTGCCTGGAAGCTCGACGCCCCAAACCTCATTCAAGATAAAGCTGTGCGTATGACCCTGTCCACATTGTGCGACAGCAAGCACAGGAGCTTTATACACGGATGGGCGTCAGATGCAGTTCCTCGCCGGACCAGGTATGCCACGCCCGCCGAATAGTCGATACGAAGATCTCCGTTCTCGAACGTGGAGCTCTCGCGCATGGGGACATTCGAAAGGTAGCTCGAGCGGCGCAAAGGTCGTGCGAATGCGCGCCTGAGCTCACCTACCGAAAACGGCTTGCGAGATAATCATCGGCCCCCCGCATCGAGCGCAGCGATCTTATCGGCGTCTTCGCTTCGGGCGGACACCACGATGATCGGGCATCTGGGACCACACGCGTATAGCGCCGCGAACGACCTCGATGCCGTCAATATCGGGAAGCCCCAGGTCGAGCAAACCACATCGGGTGCATTCGTGGCGGCCGAGGCGATGGCGCCCGCCCTGTAGACTCGGCAAACATCAAAACTTTGGGCCTCAAGCGCCGTGAGCACCAGGTTTCTAACCGTAGCGTCATCCTCGACAACAAGGATTTTTGCATGGCTCAATCGGCATGGTCTATATCTCCATTCTCCATACGATGCAAGGGCAGCGTAAACCAAAACGCGCATCCGTGCGGCTCGACCGCATCAACGCCAATGCCGCCGCCATGTGCCTCCACGATCGGTTGCACAAAGCAAGCCCTAAGCCCCTTTCGGGCCCATGACTTGCCGTGTAGAACGATCTGCCATCCTCGGCAATACAGGGCCGTTAGAACGATTCGAAGTTGGCACGGCGCGCGAATGCGAATACGCGAGCCCACCTGAGTATAGGCAACGGCATTGTTCAGCAGGTTCACCACAACTTGCACCACCATAAGACGTGCATCCACGTCGACAAAAAAAGATCGCGGCTCGACTCGACCTCGATGTCGTGGAACTCGGAGTCGGGCTTACATGGCGCAGCGCTTCCTCGACGATATCATCGAGCAGCTCCGTTGTCGTCGAAAGGCGCACTCGCCATTCTCTAAGCGCGTGATCGCAAGCAGGTTTTCCACCGTGGCATTGAGCCACATGGCATCGGGCGGATATCGCGCAAAAGCCCTTCGCGCTTCTTGGCACTCAGGTCTCGCCATCAGACAGGAGCACATCGGCATTGCCCGGAAATTGCCGTAAGGGGCGTCTCGCCGCGCGAGAGATAGACTCAAGCAGATTGGCACGCGTTACCGTATTTAGCCAGAACGGCAGCCTTTTCTGCGTTTCGCCGCCCTTCTTGCACGTAAGAAGGGCAAGCGATGCCTCTCCCGCAACAGCCTCGGCCCTGCCATTCGCGGGAAGCGAAGGTGCCCATAAGGCAGATGCCTATGACGCCTGACGACATCGGGAAAGCAGAGCGTGGGCAGGCCAGACCGATGCCGAAGGAAAAAGCTTCGTCCCAACGCCGACGCTCTCACTCGTCCCCTTCCGCGGCCCTTTCTTGCCATAGAGAGCCGGGACACCGGAGGGGTTGAGACGTGCTGCCTGAAGAGAAGCTCCTTTGCTCCAAGAAGCCCTCCTCATCGCAGTACCACAACCGCTGCGTCATGTTTCCTCGACAGCTGGGCGCCCGCCGCGCTCACGACCCGCGGCGCGTCTCGGGCAGCGCACGAAAGGCCTTCCCGTCTGCTCCAGCATGAGTCTTGGTCCTGCGGTACGCCGTGGGCGCAGCCTTCGCCTCAGTGTCATGGCAACCGTGCTCGGGGCAATAAGGGCAACCGCAAACATCACGGCAAAGGTAGCAGATACGCGCGCCCCCAGGCCGTCAACGAAAAGCGCGGCGTGGTGAAAAAATATTGCGGAGCGCAGAAAGCGCCGATGCGACAAGGTGCGCGCATCGCTACCGTGAAGAGTGATATGCAAAGAACCACAAGCACATAGGTAACGACGATGCACGCCTCCATATCAAAGGCAAAGAAGGCAAAACCCACCAGCGTGGCCGTCACCAAAAACAAGAATATGCAAGCAAGACCATTGCATAGCGCTTCGGCGTGAATGGACCAAGCGAAAACCTGCTGAGCCAAGAAGCACCCAGACGGTCCCTTCTGTTGTTATCCAACCGCCTCGCGCTGCTCCAACACCCGCGCGTCAGCAATACGTAACTGAACGAAGTACAACAT